>CXWK01009290.1_pt1 | contig 45518 bp, 43 predicted proteins | sample 590851 | NCBI WGS metagenome assembly CXWK01 (sample SAMEA3498364, study PRJEB10139) | wastewater metagenome | biome: wastewater treatment plant; material: activated sludge | place: Denmark | collected 2014-08-01 | reverse complement strand
GCAGCAATCGGATCGTCGGCCGCGTGCCGTCGTCGGCCTCCCAGTGCACGGGCTTGGCGAGAAGGTCGCCGTCTCGATCGCGTCCCGTCACGTCGAGCATGCTGACGTTGGGCAGCTTGCCCTTTTCCTTGAGGTCTTTCTTGTTGCCGGAAAGCCGGCCGCTCTCGGCCATCTCGGTCAAGCGGCGCTTCAGGGCGATCTTGGCTCCGCCCTTGACGCCGAAGGCGCGGGCAATCTCGCGCTTGCCGGCCTTGCCCTGGGCGTCTTTCAAAAATTCGAGAATCTGTTGTTCGCTGGGGATGCCCCCATCCGCCGGATCGCGGGCCGCCTTTGTTTTCTTCGCCACCCTGTCCCGACGTGCTCCTCAGTTAGGCTTTCGCCTTCGCCTTGGCGGCGGATTTGGCCGCCGGTGCCTTGGCCGTTTTTGCGGCCGCCGGCTTTTCAGCTTTCGCAGCCCTTGGCTTTGACTGTGCCTTTGGCTTTGCCTGTGCCTTTGGCTTTGCCTCGGCCTTGGGCTTTGCCGCCGCTTTCGACTTGCCGCGTGCGGGCTTCTTGCCGCCGCCCTTTTCGATGCGCTCAGCGATGAGGGTCAATGCCTCGACCATGGTGAGCTCTTCCGGCTTCTTCGCCTTGGGCACCGTGGCATTGACCTTGTTGTGGGTCACATAGGGACCGTAGCGGCCGGAGAGAACCTGGACCTTGCCGCCTTCGCTTGGATGCTCGCCCAGTTCCTTGAGAACGGTAGGCGCATTGCGCTGGAACCGGCTCTTGCCCCCGCCGGCGCGCTTTTCGGCGAGCAACGTGACCGCGTGGTTCAAGCCGACATTCAAGACGTCCTCGAAGGACGGCAGGTTCACATACGTGCCGTCGTGCAGGATGAAGGGTCCGAACCGGCCAAGGCCTGCCGTCACCGGCGTCTTGGTTTCGGGATGAATGCCGACTTCGCGCGGCAAAGATAGAAGCTTCAGCGCCAGTTCGAGATCGAGCGTTGCGGCGTCGACGCCCTTGGGCAGGCTGGCGCGCTTGGGCTTTTCGTCGCCTTCGGCTTCGCCAAGCTGCACGTAGGGTCCGAACCGGCCGGTCTTGAGCGTCACCGCCACGCCGTCGTCGTTGAAGCCCAGCACCTTGCCGTCAAGCGTCGCATCCGCGCCTTCGGGCTGGGTCAACTGACGCGTATAGTTGCAGTCGGGATAGTTGCCGCAGCCGATGAACGGGCCGAAGCGCGAGGGCTTCAGGCTCAGCCGGCCGCTGCCGCACTTGGGGCAGGCGCGCGGATCAGACCCATCGCCCTTGTCGGGGAAGATGTGCGGGCCCAGCATCTCGTTCAGCGCTTCCATCACGTCGCCGACGCGCAGATCCTTGATGTCGTCGATGGCGGCCATGAAGTCGCGCCAGAAGTCTTTCAGCACGTCCTTCCACTCCAACTCGTTGTTGGAGATGAGGTCGAGCTTTTCTTCCAGATCGGCGGTGAAATCGTATTCGACGTAGCGCTTGAAGAAGTTTTCCAGAAACGCGATGACGAGCCGGCCCTTATCCTCAGGCACAAGCCGCTTCTTTTCGATCCGCACGTAGTCGCGATCGACCAGCGTCGCCATGGTGGACGCGTAGGTCGAGGGCCGGCCGATGCCGAGTTCTTCCATGCGTTTGACGAGCGTTGCTTCCGAGAACCGCGGCGGCGGCTGGGTGAAGTGCTGGTCGGCGGCGATCTCTTTGTCCTTGACGTGTTCGCCGGCGGCGAGCGGCGGCAGGCGCCGGCTCTCCTCGTCGCCCTCGCTGTCGTCCTTGCCTTTTTCGATGTAGCGGAACTTGTCGTCGTGGCCTTCTTCGTAAACCTTCAAAAAGCCGTCGAAGGTGACAACCGAACCGTTGGCGCGCAAGCCGTAGGGCTTGCCGTCACGGCCCTGCACTTCGATTTCGGCAACCGTCTGCTCCATGTCGGCGGGCGCCATCTGGCTGGCGATCGTGCGCTTCCAGATAAGTTCGTAGAGCGCGGCCTGATCCTTCTCCAGATATTTGCGCACCTGTTCCGGTTTGCGTCTGGGATCGGTCGGGCGGATCGCCTCGTGCGCTTCCTGGGCGTTCTTGGCTTTTGTTTTCCACTCCCGCGCGAAGGGTGTGTAGTTGCGGCCGTACTCCGCCGAAATGACGTCGCGGATCGCGCTTACGGCTTCGGGCACGATCTGCACGCCGTCGGTTCGCATATACGTAATGAGACCGACGGTCTCGCCGCCGATGTCGACGCCTTCATAAAGACGCTGGGCAACCTGCATCGTCTGCTTGGCCGAGAAGCCCAGCTTGCGCGAGGCATCCATCTGCAAGGTGGAGGTTGTGAACGGCGGATAGGGATTGCGCTTGGCCGCTTTCTTCTCGACGGAAGCGATTTTGAAATCGCGATTTTCGATCGCCGCCTTGATGGCGGTGGCCGTGGCCTCGTCCTTGATGTCGAGCTTCTTGAGTGTCGTCCCGGCAATGGCCGTCAGGCGCGCGCGGAATTCGTCGTTCTTGGCCGTCTGAAGCAGCGCCTCGATGGTCCAGTATTCGTCGGTCTTGAAGGCCTCGATCTCGGCCTCCCGGTCGCAGATCAGCCGCAGCGCCACCGACTGCACGCGGCCCGCCGAGCGCGAACCCGGCAGTTTGCGCCACAAGACCGGCGACAGCGTGAAGCCGACCAGATAGTCAAGCGCCCGTCGCGCCAGATAGGCCTCGACAAGCGGCTGGTCGATCTTGCGCGGTTCTTTGAGGGCAGCCAGGATCGACTGCTTGGTGATGGCGTTGAAGGCCACCCGCTCGATCTCGAGGTCCTTCTTGATCGCCTTCTTCTGGTTCAGGATCTCGAGGATGTGCCAGGAGATCGCCTCGCCCTCGCGATCAGGGTCGGTGGCGAGGATGAGCTTGTCGGCATTTTTGACGGCGTCGGCAATTTCCCTGATGATTTTCTGAGACTTACCATCCACGTCCCAGTGCATGTTGAAGTCGTTGTCGGGTTCCACCGAGCCATCCTTGGCCGGCAGGTCGCGGACGTGCCCATAGGAGGCGATGACCTTGTAGGACGGCCCCAGGTACTTGTTGATGGTCTTCGCCTTGGCGGCGGATTCCACGATGACAACGTTCATCTCAGACTTTCATGATGGCAGCCTTGCTCGCGGCGGTTGCCGCGGCGCGCTGCGGAAAATGGATCTCTATCGGTATCGGACGATGGGCGGGGAACATGGTTTATCGCCGCTGCCCTGTCAAACTCCCCATGGATAACCACCTTTAGTTGCTATTGATCATATTGTTGCCACCGTTAAGAGAATGTATTAACGATATGTTACAACCTATGGATGAAAGTGGAGGCTTATGGGGACTATGGGGGACCAAACATCGGCCGGGGGAGGGGCTCTGTCACACAACCTCGAGTCCGGACGCCGGGATCGGCTGGTTTATATTGCAGATATGCTGCGGGAGCTGGAAGGCTTGGCCAAACGCGACGGTTGCCCGACACTGGCCGGACTTCTGGCTTTGAGCAGTGCCGAGGCCCAGCGGCAGGCCGATAAGGGCTAATGTTGGCCCGGACGGGCCTTGAGCGGCGCTTAGCCGTCAGCAGCGCTTCTGAGCGCGACGAGGCCCGGCCCCGGGCGGTCCAGCCTCCCGGCCAGGTCCAGTTCCATCAGGGCGATCTGAACCAGCCGGATGGGCAGACCTGTCGCCCGTATGATGGCGTCGACGTCGGCCGGCGCCGCGGAGAGCGCGCCCAGCACCTGGGACCGGCCGGCATCGTCCACGGTGCCGGCATCGCAAACCGGAGTGTGGTTGGACAGAGAATTCACCGAGCCGAGAGGGCCGCCCGGGCCCAACTCGGCCAGTCCGGTGATCGGCCGCAGAGCGTCGATCACGTCGCTCGCCTCTGTCACGAGAATAGCGCCGGTCTTGATGAGCTTGTTGGTCCCTTCGGCGCGAGGGTCGAGCGGGTGACCGGGCACGGCGAAGACCTCGCGCCCCTGTTCGGCGGCAAAGCGCGCCGTTGTCAGCGTGCCGGAGCGAGCGGCGGCCTCGACCACGACGACGGCGAGCGAGATGCCGGAGATGATGCGGTTGCGGCGGGGAAAGTCCTTGCCCCGCGCCTCGAAGCCGGGTGGCCGTTCCGAGACGAGACAGCCGTCGGCCGCGATGCGCGCCTGAAGCGCGGCATGCTCGGGTGGATAGATCGTATCGACGCCGCCGGCCAGCACCGCGACCGTTCCGGACGGCAACGCCATCTCGTGCGCCACGCGGTCGATGCCGCGGGCGAGGCCGGAAGCGATGATGTATCCTGCCCCGGCGAGATCGCGCGCCAGAATGCTCGCCAGCTTTGCGCCCGCGGCCGAGCACTGGCGCGAGCCGACAATGGCGATTGCCGGGCGGCTCAGAAGTTCAGCGCTTCCCTTCACATACAAGAGCGGCGGCGGCGCATCGATGGCGGCGAGTGCCGCCGGATATCCAGGTTCTATCGTGAACAGCGGCGTTGCCCCGGCCTTTGCCGCGCGCTCGAGTTCGGCTTCGGCGTCTTCAATGGCGCACGGCCTGATGGCGCGGGAACGCCCGCCGCGCCGTGACAGCTCGGGCAGCGCATCGATGGCGCGCGAAGCGCCGCCGAAATGGTTGATCAACTCGCGGAAGGTGACGGCGCCGACATTCTCGGAGCGGATGAGCCGCAGACAGGCAAGTTTTTCAGCCGCGTCGAGCCGTGCCACCGGCAAGGGTGCGGGCTGGAACAGTGCCGCCTGCCCCTCAGAGTTCGGGCTGTCAGCTCTTTTCGCCAATTCTCGGCTCCTGGCCGGTTCTGAGACGGCCGATATTGGCGCGATGTTTCCAGAAGATCAGCAGCGACATCAACGAAGCGACGGCGGCGAGTTCCTTTTCGCCGTTGCCGAACAGCGACGCCGGCACGGCGAGCGCGGCAACCAGCGCGGCGAGCGAGGAAAAGCGCATGATGATCGCGACCATCAGCCAGACCGCGGCAAACAGCGCGGCCGCCTTCGGCATGAGAGCGGCGAACACGCCGATGTAGGTCGCAACTCCCTTGCCACCCTTGAACTTGAGCCACACCGGATAGAGGTGGCCGAGAAACGCTCCGAGCCCCGCCAGCACCGCGGGGGCCAGTCCGAAGAAATAATCGGCAATAAGCACGGCGGCCGTGCCCTTCAAGCCGTCGAGCAGCAGCGTCGCGGCGGCGAGCGGTTTGTTGCCGGTTCTAAGAACATTGGTCGCGCCGATGTTGCCCGAGCCGATATCGCGCACGTCACCTAGCCCTGCGGCCCTCGTGAGGATCAATCCGAACGGGATCGAGCCCAGCAGATAACCGATCAGAAACGCGAGCGGTAGCCAGTACCAAAGCCCGCCGACCATCAACAGCAGAAACGAGGATTGCAGGCTCATGGGGTGGCGGGGCTTTCGGCGGTTGCATGAGGCGAACGGGCGTCCGCACGCCAAGGTATGCAAAGACCTCAGCGTCCGCAACTGATTGGTCAAATCGCAAAGTCTCAAGTCACGGGGGCTCGGCCGGCCATGCCCACATGGTCCTGACAGCTGGGGCTTGACAGATCGCCGTGTTGCCGGTCTTGAAAAATCCTCCGCATGCGTTTGCGGCCGGCCGCGGTGCCCGACAGCCTCGGTCGTTGCTGAGCACTTCTCTTTACGTGTCCTCACCGGATGTTCTGATCGCCGCCATGAGCAGGAACGCCAGACTTCCAACCCGACGTGACACGCTTCGCGCCGGGCTATCGCTGACCGCGGCTCTGGCGTGCCCAAACGCTGTGAGGGCGGACGACAGCAACCCCATCGTCGTCATCGGGGCGGGCCTCGCGGGCCTCAGCGCCGCCCGCGATCTTGTCAGCGGCGGCGAAAAAGTTGTCGTGCTGGAAGCCCGGGAGCGGATCGGCGGGCGCATCTGGACGTCCAGACTATGGCCTGGGTTGCCCATGGATTTGGGCGCAAGCTGGATCCATGGGGTCGAGGGCAATCCGCTGACGGCGCTTGCCGACGAAGCCGGCGCGCCGCGGCTGCGGACGAGTTACCAATCCTCCACGGCCTATGACTCTACCGGTCGCGTCATCGACCTTGGCCCCGCCTCGGACCGTGCCGAGCGCGTCATCGCGCGGGCACGCCGCGCAGCAGAAGCGCGAGACCGGGACGTGTCGCTGGCGCAGGCCATACAATCAACCGGGCACTGGTCGGAGGCGGACGGAGACGAACGCCGGGCGATCCGGCATGTCGTCAATTCCACCGTCGAGCAGGAGTATGGAGGAGACTGGTCGGAGGTTTCGGCATGGCACTACGATGACAGCAAGGAATTTGCCGGCGGCGATGAACTCTTCCCGCAAGGCTTCGACGCAATCGTCACGCATTTGGCCGCGGGGCTCGACATTCGCCTTGGACAAGTCGTGTCAAACATTGAGCGGACGGGGGCAGGTGTGCGCATTTCGACGGCCGGTGGCGCCACGATCGACGGCCGGCGAGCGATCGTCACGTTGCCGGCGGGCGTTTTGAAATCGGGTGCGATAAAATTCGCCGCCCCGCTCGATCCGCGCCGCCAACGCGCAATCGAAGCGATCGGGATGGGGCTGCTCAACAAATGTTGGCTCAGTTCGATCGCATCTCATGGCCAGCTGATGTCGATTGGCTGGAGTGGCTTGGGCCGCAGGACGGCTACTGGTCGCAATGGGTCAGTCTCGCTCATCGTGCAAAAGTGCCGGTGCTTCTCGCGTTTCATGCCGGAGAGCAGGCGCGGCACATGGAACGCCACGATGATCGCACGATGGCGGACATGGCGCACGCCGCCTTGAAGTCCATGTTCGGCACGTCAATTCCGGCTCCCGCGGCAATCCAGATCAGCCGTTGGTCGGCCGACCCGTTCGCGCGCGGCGCATATTCCTTCAATGCCGTCGGCGTGACGCGGGCGACGCGTCAGGCGCTCTTTGGGTTGGACTGGGACGGCTGGCTTTTTTTTGCCGGCGAGGCGGCCTCAGCCGACTATTTCGGCACCGCTCATGGCGCGGTGCTATCGGGTCGCGCTGCAGCGCGTGCGATCCTGAGCCAATCGTCGGCAGGGCGCGACAGCCGTTAAGCGCCGCACGCATATTCTTGGACCGTCTCGCCCGTCGTCACGGCGCAGAGCACGATCCCCGCTTCATTGAGCCTGGAAAGCAATCGGTCATGGGCAGGTGCTGTGCGCGGGCTTGGCGTCGAACCGGTCTCTGGTCCACGCCAGAAGGTCTGCCGCCAGCGGCGAGTCGGGGGCGACGACGGAGATGTGATCGCGCCCGGCGTACGTTCTGTAATCGATCGGCTGTCCGGCGCGGCAGCGCGCGGCGATGTATCCCTGCTGCACGCCCGGCAGCACGAGATCATCGGCTTCGCCCTGCGCGATGAGCACCGGCGCCGGGATGATCGCCGATGGCGTGTTCTCGGCAAGCCGTTGGCCGAGCGGCCCGCCAGTTGGATCGCGAGAAAAGATACCGGCAGACGGCAGGGCCGCGGCCTCTGCGATAGAAAAAAGCGTCGCGTAGCCGCTAACGCAGCGCTTGGCGATGTCGGATGCCAGGAACTGGCTCATGCCGCCGACGTAGCCTTCGATCTTCACGTCGGGATAAGCCTGGGCGTAGGCATGGATCAGATAAGACGACACGATCTTTCCAAATAGACTGCCTTTGGATGACTCAACGAGGCCTTTGAGATCACTCGCCGGCGCCAGCGCGGCGACGCCCAGGATCGTCAATTCGAGCGCGAGCGCGGAGGCACGCATTCCGGTCCATAGCGCCGAGTTGCCGCCTTGTGAGTGGCCCCACACGACCACGCGGTCACTGAGGTTGGCATCCTGCAATTGCCGCGCGGCGCGAACGGAATCGAGCACGGCCGCCGCCGCGTCCTCGCCCACCAGATACGAGTGCCCGCCGCCGGTGCCCAAGCCTGGATAGTCGGTGCCGACGTAGGCCCAGCCGGCGCGCACCACTGCGGGGAAGTCGGGCACGTTGTCGAACGGCTTGGACAGGAGCGACGGCGCGCACCCCGCAGCGATGCCTGTCGTGCCGTGTGCCCATGCGATCACGGCGAGGGGATTGCCGGTGGGTTGGGTTGGCACCACGACGATCGCACTGGCGGTTGCGAATTTACCGGAGCGCGTGGTCACGTAGAGAATGCGCCACGCACGGCCGCCCTCGGGCACGGCCCGGGTGAAGGGCTCGCTTCTCAGCAGCATCCCGGAGGCCGCATTCGCTGGCACCATATCGCCATAAAATTCGTCAGGAGTTCGTGGCCTGGAGGTAGACCAAGCTACGGCTGCGGCGAGGATGAACACACTGAGAAGCCATCCGGCGCGGCGGATGATCTTTGACGTCAGGCTGCGTGGCTGAGCGGGTTCCTGGGCCATGGCGTTCTCCAATGAGAACCGGGCAGTGCGTTCGTGACGGCGGTCGTTCTCGTCCGTCCTTGGGCTGCGGAGACCGTCTGCCTTAAGTCCTCTCCACGCCCGCGTATTCGAATACGGTCTCGCCTGCCACGACCGTACGCAGCACGCGGCCCTGCATCTTGGCTTCGTCGAACGGCGTGTTCTTCGAGCGCGAGCGCAGCTTGTCTTTGTTGATGACCCAGGGTTCGCCGAGGTTGAACAGCACGAGGTCGGCGATGGCGCCTTTGACGAGGCGGCCCGAGTGGAGGCCCAAAAGCCGCGCCGGGTTGATGGTCAGCGCCTTCAGCACGGCCATCAGAGAGATGTCGCCCGAATGGACGAGACGCAGGGCGGCGGGCAACAGCGTTTCAAGCCCCACCGCGCCGTCTGCGGCTTCCGCGAACGGCCGGCGCTTGGTGTCGGCATCCTGCGGATCGTGACTGGAGACGATGATGTCGATGTCGCCGGAGGCAACCCCGCGCACCATCGCCGCGCGGTCCTCATCCTTGCGCAACGGCGGGCGCACCTTGAAGAAGGTGCGGTAAGGGCCGATGTCGTTCTCGTTCAAGGTCAGGTGATTGATCGAGACGCCGCAAGAAACGTGCAGCTTGCGGGCCTTGGCGTTTCTGACGACGGCCAGGCTTTCCTCGCAGCTAATGGTCGCGGCGTGATAGCGCCCGCCGGTCATTTCGACGAGGCGCACGTCGCGTTCGAGCACGATGGTCTCGGCAAGCTTGGATGCGCCGGGGAGGCCGAGGCGGGCGGCGATCTCGCCCGAGTTCATCGCCGCTGAGCCCGACAGATAGGGGTCTTCGGTGTGATGGACGACGAGCCCGCAGAAGTCTTTGGCATAGTTCAAGACGTTGCGCATGACGCGCGTGTTGGTGATGGTCGACTTGCCGTTGGTGAAGGCGACGGCGCCGGCGCGTTTCAAGAGGCCGATCTCGGTCATCTCCTCGCCGCCAAGGCCCTTGGTCATCGCCGCCATGGTCTGCACGTGGACCAGCGCGTTGTCGCGGGCGCGGCGCTGGATGAAGTCGACGAGCGCGACCTGATCGATGACCGGATTGGTGTCCGGCATGACGACGATGGTCGTCACGCCGCCGGCAGCCGCGGCGTGGCTCGCCGTCTTCAGCGTCTCGCGATGTTCGAAGCCCGGTTCGCCGGCGAAAACCTGGGCGTCGATGAGGCCTGGGGCGAGAACGTGGCCCTTGCAGTCGATGACTTCGGCGCCGTCCGGCGCGTTGCGGCGCAAATGCGGGCCGATGTCGGCGATGAGCCCGTCCTTGACCAGAACGCCGCCCGGTTCGTCGCGGTTCGACGCCGGATCGATGACGCGGGCATTGATGAAGACGGTCGACTTGCCGGCCGCCACCGGCTTCTCGATGGTTTTGCTGGCCGGGCTCATGCGGCGGCTCCCGGTCTTGCAAGATGGACGGATACGGCTTCGAGCACCGCCATGCGCACGGCGACGCCCATCTCGACCTGCTCGCGGATGACGCTGCGCGAATGATCGGCAATTGTCGAGGCGATTTCGACGCCGCGGTTCATCGGGCCGGGATGCATGACCAGCGCATCGGGCTTGGCGCGGTCGAGCTTGTCCTGGTCGAGACCGAAGAAGTGGAAGAACTCGCGGCTCGACGGCACGTACGAGCCTTCCATGCGCTCCCGCTGCAGGCGCAGCATCATGACGATGTCGGCGTTCTCGATGCCTTTCCACATGTCGGTATAAACTTCGGCGCCGAGCCGTTCGGGCGACGAGGGCAAGAGCGTCGACGGAGCGATGATGCGCACGTTGGCGCCGAGCGTGTTCAGCACGTTGATGTTGGAGCGGGCGACGCGCGAATGCAGGATGTCGCCGCAGATCGCGACCGTCAACCCGGCGATGCGGCCCTTGGCGCGGCGGATGGTCAGCGCATCGAGCAGGGCTTGGGTCGGATGCTGGTGCGCGCCGTCGCCGGCGTTGATGACCGAGCAATCGACCTTTTGCGAGAGAAGCTCGACGGCACCGGCCGCGTGATGGCGCACGACGATGATGTCGGGCCGCATGGCGTTGAGTGTCACCGCCGTATCGATGAGCGTTTCGCCCTTGGTCACCGACGAGGTCGCGACGTTCATGTTCATGACGTCGGCGGAGAGCCGCTTGCCCGCCATCTCGAACGAGGCTTGCGTCCGCGTCGAACTCTCGAAGAACAGGTTGATCAAGGTGCGGCCCGACAGCACGTCGCGCTTGGGCCCGCTCTGGCGGTTGTGATCCGCGGCCTTGTCGGCCAGATCGAGGAGGAAATTGATCTCCGCCGCCGTCAGACCCTCGCAGGTCAACAGGTGGCGGCGCGGGAACCGCGTCAGCTCGGTGGGGGTGCTCGATTTTGCCATTAAAGCCGTCTCTATAGGGGGAGTCTTTGCGCCCCGCAAGCGCCTCGCCGCCACGGCCTTGGCCTATGGTCAATGAGCGCTGAAAAGCGTGATAGAATGACCCTTGTCCGCCGCACTCAGCACAGGACATGACCGATGCCCCAGTCTGGTCCGCATCATAGCGACGACGAGGTTTTCAACCAGTCGCCGCCGTTTGCCGGCATCAATCTCTTTAAGGCTGATCCAGTCTTGCAGCGTGCGGTTGCACGCGAGGCGGGTGGTTTCGACCGCACCGCCCTTGATGCGTTCGGTGCCACAACCGGCAGTGCAGAAGCGCAGGAGTGGGGGCGGCTCGCCAACGAGTATCCGCCCGTGCTCAAGACCCATGATGCAAAAGGCCGCCGTCTCGACCGTGCCGAGTTTCATCCCGCCTATCACGCGGTGATGACGGCCAGCACCAAAGCCAGTGTGCATGTGCTCGAAGACGAATCATGCCCGCATGTGACGCGCGCTGCGCGGCTCTACCTCGCCATTCAGATGGAAGCAGGTCACGTCTGTCCGCTGACGATGACCAACGCGGCCGTGCCCGTGCTCGCCCGCCTGGGGACAGAGGGCGATGCGTGGATCAGAAAGGCGCGCGTCAGCGGCTATGATCCCCGGCATCTGCCGATGCACGATAAGTCCGCCGTCACGCTCGGCATGGGCATGACAGAGAAACAGGGCGGCACCGACGTGCGCGCCAACATCACGCGGGCGGCGCCGGAAGCGGCGCGTGGGGCTGGGCACGCCTACCGGATCACGGGCCACAAGTGGTTCATGTCGGCACCGATGTCGGACGCCTTTCTGATCCTGGCTCAGGCGGGCGGCGGGCTCACGTGTTTCTTGATGCCGCGCATCCTGGACGATGGCCGCGCCAACGCGCTCCATTTTCAGCGCCTCAAATCCAAGCTCGGCAATCGCTCCAATGCGTCTTCCGAGGTTGAATTCAACGGCGCTCATGCCGTCGCGATCGGAGAGGAAGGCGAGGGCACCAAGGTCATCATCGAGATGGTGACGGAAACGCGACTGGATTGCGCGGTTGCCTCCGCCGGTCTGATGCGTCAGGCACTGGCGCACGCGATCCATCACGCCGCACATCGCCGCGTGTTTCAGAAGACGCTGATCGATCAGCCGTTGATGCGGCACGTGCTGGCCGACATGGCGCTCGATGTCGAGGCCGCCGTCGCGCTCTCCTTTCGACTGGCCCGCGCGTTCGACAGTGCCTCTGAACTGGATCAGGCCTGGAAGCGCCTGATGACCCCGGTCGTGAAGTACTGGACCTGCAAAACCGCACCCGCACTTGCGGCGGAGGCGATGGAGTGTCTGGGCGGCAACGGATACGTCGAGGACCAGCCACTGGCACGTATCTATCGCGAAGTGCCGGTCAATTCGATCTGGGAGGGGTCCGGCAACGTCATGGCGCTCGATGTCGTGCGCGCGCTGCGCCGTGAAGCTGGTGCGGCGGCGTTGATCTTCGCCGACTTGGAGAAGCGTGCTGAGGCCGATCCCCGTCTCAGTAAGGCCGTGCGACATGTGAAGGCGTTGATGGCCGATCCAAGCCGCATCGAGCACGCCGCACGGGAGCTGACGGAGACGTTTGCGGTTGCTGCCGCCGCCATCCTGCTCGCCGAAACGGCGCCAGCGGCCATTGCCACTGCATTCATCGAGAGGCGCTTGGGCACAAACCCGCGCTGCCTTTATGGGAGCGGGCTGCGCGAGGCCGCGGCGGCCGGCGAAATCCTCGCTACCGCGGCGGCTCCGGAATTGCTCACGTAAACAGCCACGACGACACGCCGCCGCGCCGGGCCAGATCGCACAGATCGGCGTCGAAGCCGGCGAACATCAGGTGCGTCGCCGTCGCGTCGAGCCATCTGGCACCATCGTGGGCGTCGCGATAGGGCTGCAGAATGTCGAACCACGCCTGCTGATCGAACGAGCGGTCCGCGACCGTGAGCGGCGGAATGCGCTTCAAATCGCGCTGGCTCGCCATCCATGTGTAAGCGGCCTGCCAGATCTCGGTCGATGCCGCCATATTGTGGCGGGCTTTGAGCTGGGTGATGGCGAGCACGCCCGACTCGCGCTGGTGCGGGCCGACTTCGAGCGTGGCGGCGCGCAGACCGTTGCGCTTGACCGAGAACAGACGGCACTTGTCGCGGGCAAGCCGCTCGGCATACTGGTCGGCGCAGTTCTGCATTGCCTGCGCTTCGGCCAGGATGTCTTCCTGATTGAGCAGCGGCTCAAACGTATAACCAAGCGCCGTGCCCGGCTTCAGCCAGGGATCGACAACCGTACCGGGGCGCAATTGCAGCACCAGGCGCACGCGGTTGAACCAGCTCTTGGCGGCGCAGAGTGCCGTGTCGAAGGCGATCTCAGGCCGCCAGGGCACGACGATCAGCTTGCTGGCCGGCTCCTGCGGCCGGGCCGAGTACCAAGCATAGGCGGCGACAACCGCAATCAGCTTCTCAGCGTCACCCGCGTCGGTGAAGATCGGCTGATCGGCGAGCCAGATAGCGAAGTCCTCATGGCAAGCCCGGGCGCCGAACAGAACGCACTTCAGCCAGAAGTCGCTCTCTTCGGGCGTGGCGGGAAGTCTGGTCGCGATCCTGCGGCTGAAGGCCTCGCTCATGGGGAGCGCGCCGGGCAACTCGGTGAAGGCTTCCGGCGGCAGCTTGCGCAACCACATCGGCAGATCGAGCTTGCGGGCGACGGTCTTTAACTGCGCGCCCGACTCGATGAGGGCCAGCGCATTGAGGCGGGAGGCGGCGGGACCGCGGCGGACGGCGAGCGCATAAAGGACGCCCGGAAACACGCTGGCGAGATCGGCCAGGCGCGGCGAGGTGCGTACCAGCCGGCGCACTTCACGCCGCACGGGCGCGTGAAAACGCTGCACCAGAATTTCAAGCGGCTCCGGCAGGGGCTGCGCTTCGAAGCGCACGGCATGGCGCGTGCGCTTGTCGGCCAATCTCAACTCGTCACTCATTGTTCGCGTCCCGGTGGCGCAACACGGTCCAGCCCTCGAACCGGCGCCTTCGACATCCCAATCGTGACAGTGATCACCTAATGCGGCGAGCATGCGACCACCCATGGGCCAAAGCAAGAATGGGCTGATGGCTGGGGACGAAAGTGCAGCAGCGCCGATGCAAAGGGACGCCGTCCGGCGGCGATTAGTCCCGCGGCGTTACCCGCAAGCGGTCGAGCGCGCTCTGCAAAATGAGCGTCGCGGCAAGCTTATCAATCACTTCGGCGCGGCGCTTGCGCGACTGATCGGCGTCGATCAGCATCCGTTCGGCAAGCGCCGTGGTCAGCCGTTCGTCCCATAGGAAGATCGGCACGTCAGTGATCTTGTTGAGGTTTCTCGCCAACGCGCGGGTCGCCTGGGCGCGGGGCCCTTCGCGGCCATCGAGATTGCGCGGCAGTCCGAGCACAAGGCCGGTGACGCCATGCTCGGCGATCAGGGCGAGCAGGCGCGCCGCATCGGTTGTGAATTTTTTGCGAATGATCGTCTCGAGCGGAGAGGCAATGGTGCGCGTCACGTCGGAGAGCGCGAGGCCAAGCGTCTTGGTGCCCGCATCGATGCCGATCAAACGGCCGCCGGGCCCGGCGGCAGCAAGAAAAATATCCATCTCCTCGATGGTCGTTCCCGGAGCGCCCGGTTTGTCGGTTTCGCCTGTCATCGCAGAGGGTCAGGTCCTGGGTCAGCTCAAATCGGCGCTTAAAGTGTGCCCGGTTAACAGCATCTTACTTCGATACCTTCAAGGAAGATCAACCATTCCTGACTAACGTGACCCCGAATTCTGCTGTCAGGAGTAACAGATTATGGACGCTTTGCTGTCCCCGGCCCAACTCGCCGGCAAGCTTTCCACCGAGCGCGGCCAGGCTGCGGTGCTCGCGACCTTCACAGCCACGCTGTTCCTCTCCGCGCTGCTCCTGTTCTCCGTCCAGCCCATGTTCGCCAAGATGGTTCTGCCGCAGTTGGGCGGCTCGCCGTCGGTGTGGGCGGTCTCTACCTGCTTTTTCCAAGCCGTGCTGCTGGCCGGCTACTGCTACGCGCATCTGTTGAATCGTTTCGTTGAACCGCGGCTGGCGCCGCTCGTCCATCTGATCGTTCTTGCCGTTGCCTATCTCGCCATGCCGATCGCCCTGCCGGCCGGGGCTTCCGAGCCGCCGACCGATGGCGCCTATCTGTGGCTGATTGGCATTCTGAGCGTCGGCGTCGGTCTGCCGTTCTTTGCGGTTTCGGCCAACGCGCCGCTGCTGCAGGCCTGGTTCAGCCGTACCGGCAACCCGCATGCGCAGGACCCCTATTTCCTCTATGGCGCTTCGAACCTCGGCAGCCTGCTGGCACTCTTGAGCTATCCCGTCGTCATCGAGCCGATCATGGGACTTGGCGAACAGTCGAACGCCTGGACGCTCGGCTTCATGGCGCTCGCGATCGCGATTGCCGGTTGCGGCCTCATGATGCTGACGCTCGGCAATGCCGCCGCCACGGCGTCCAGCCGCGAAGCCGCCGCGCAGGCCGCGGCACCGCTGACCAGCTGGCAGCGCGGCCGGTGGGTGCTCTACGCCGCCGTTCCCTCGGGCCTGCTGACCGCGTTTACGACCCACGTTTCGACCGATATCGCCGCCGCTCCGTTCCTGTGGGTGGTGCCGCTGTCGCTGTTCCTGTTGACCTTCGTGCTGGTGTTCCGCGACAAGCCGCTCGTCAGCCAATCCCTGATGCTGCGCCTGCAGCCGCTGCTGGTCGCCATCACCATCCTCGGCCTCATCGGTACGGTGTTCGACTGGTGGCAGTCGAGCCTCGCCGCCTTCGGCAGCTTTATGGTCACCACGCTCGTTGCTCACCGCGCGCTTTATGACGATCGCCCGGCGGCCGCGCATCTGACCGAGTACTATCTGTGGATGTCGTTCGGCGGCGTCGTCGGCGGGACGTTCGCAGCCATCATCGCGCCCCAGATCTTCAATGCGAACTACGAATTTCCGCTGCTGCTCATGCTCGGCATGATGTGCCGTCCGGGCGTATTCGCCAAGCTCGAGGAGACGGAAAAGCGCTATCTCGGCATCGCTGCGCTGCTTGGCGGCGTGGCGCTCGCCATGGGTCTCATCATCAAGTACACGACCAGCGATCAGCAGGCTTGGCTGTTCGGCATTTACATGATTGCCGTCGGTTCGGCCTTCCTCGTCTTCTACAATTCCTTCGCCAAGCTGCAGGTCGTCATCGTCGGCATTCTGGCGGCGGTCGTCGTGGTGCTGCCGTCGCTCTTGAATCGCGGCGAACCCTCGCGCTCGTTCTTCGGCGTGCTTCGCGTGCTCGAAAGCGAGGACGGCAAGGTGCGCCGCTTTCTGCATGGCACGACCAGCCACGGCGCGCAGCGCCTCGCCGACGACAACGGCAAGGCGATCATGCCGCCCGTGCCGGCAACCTACTATCATCCGAAATCGCCGATGGCGATGGCGGTCCAGGTGGCGCGCGACGCGACCGGCAAACCCGCGGATCAGTTCCGCGCTGGCATCATCGGCCTCGGCGTCGGCTCGATGGCTTGCTATGCCCGCAATGAAGAAGCCTGGCGCTTCTATGAAATCGATCCGGCGGTCGTCACCATCGCCGCCGATCAGAAGCGCTTCAACTTCCTCTCCGCCTGCCGGCCGAATGCCGATATCGTCATCGGCGACGCGCGGCTGACGATCGCCAAGGAGCAGCCGGCGAGCTTCGACTATCTGCAGGTGGATGCCTTCTCCTCCGACTCGGTGCCGACCCATCTGCTCACCGCCGAAGCCGTGAAGCTTTATCTCGACAAGTTGACGGACAAGGGCGTGCTGGCCATGCACGTGTCGAACCGGCATCTTGATCTGGCCCCTGTCGCCGCCGCCGCCGCACTGGCGACGCCCGGCACGCATGTCGCCATCGTCCGCTCCAACCCCGCCAACCCCGGCCTCGACGCCGCCCCCTCGGTGGTCGTGATCGTGACCAAGGATGAAGCCTCGCTTGCCCCGGTCAAGGCCTGGAGCGACGCCAAGGGGCAGTCCGCGCCGGTCGTCAAAGCCTGGACCGACGACTTCTCGGATGTCGTCTCCGCTTTGTGGCGGGTCTACACCAAGCAGCGGGCTGGAACCTGATTTCGAGCCTGGCGGCCTGGAAGCCCCAAGACTATGCACTTTCCGGCAAGGGCGCCCTGATGCGGGGCGCCCTTTTCCATTTTGGCGGGTCAAATTGCCCCCTGACGGTTGCGCAGCGGCGGCCGGGGCAGCTAAACAGCGTGCCGAACACCTGATCCACCCCATCCGAGGTCCATGACATGCAGGTCGATGAAGCGACCGTCCGGCGCATTGCGCGCCTAGCCCGCATCAAGATCACCGACGCCGAGGCGAAGGGTCTTGAAAAGGAGCTGACGCAGATCCTCCAGTGGGTGGAGCAACTCGGCGAGGTCGATACCTCCAAGGTCGAGCCGATGACGCGCGTCGTGCCTATCGCTTTGAAGCAGCGCGACGACACCGTGTCGGACGGCGAAATTGCGGAGGCCGTCACCGCCAATGCGCCGATGAAGGAAGACAGCTTCTTCGTCGTGCCGAAAGTGGTGGACTGAGCGATGCGGGCTTCGCAGCTATCGCTCGTGGGCCTGCTGGTTTGTACCTCGGCGTCGGCCGGCGAGGTGAAGGGCGACTTCATCGGCCCGGGCGTCTACGCCATGCCGGGCCGGTGCGAGAAGCTCGACGCCCTTGCCAAAGGCGGTCCGAAGAATGTCGCGACCGTGCCGGAGACGCTGACCGTCAACGGATTTGAAGGTTGGGAAGGCTCGTGCACCTTCCGCTCGATCACGGAGATCGAGAAGGGCAAGAAGTGGCAGGCGAGCATGGATTGCCACGAAGGCGCCGAAGAAGGACCGGAGAGCGACATCTTCGAGCGGCTCGAGGACGGCTCAATCAAAGTGACGGTGATGGGCAACGAGTCGATCTTCGTGCGCTGCGACAAGGACAAGGGGAACTGAAGACGTGACGGACTTGACCAAGCTCACCCTCGCCCAAGCGCGTGACGGCCTGAAGGCAAAGACTTTCTCGGCCACCGAGTTGACGGACGCTTTTCTGACCGCCATCGGCAAGGCCAATCCGGCGATCAACGCCTATGTTCTGGTGACGCCGGAACATGCCCGTGCCCAGGCCAAAGAGAGTGACAAGCGCATTACCGCCGGCAAGGCCCGCCCGCTGGAAGGCCTGCCGCTCGGCAATAAGGACCTGTTTGCGACCAAAGGCGTCCGCACCACCGCCTGCTCGAAGATCCTCGACGACTTCAAGCCGCCGTATGAATCGACCGTCGGCCAGAACCTCTGGGATGCCGGTGCGGTCATGCTGGGCAAATTGAACAACGACGAGTTCGCCATGGGCTCGTCGAACGAGACGAGCGTGTTTGGCAACGTCGTCTCGCCCTGGCGGCGCAAAGGCAAGGACGGAAAGTTGACCTCCGACAAGCTGGTTCCGGGCGGATCGTCGGGTGGCTCATCCGCCGCCGTTGCCGCCGATCTGTGCCTTGCCGCCACTGCCACCGATACCGGCGGCTCGATCCGCCAGCCCGCGGCGCTGACGGGTACCGTCGGCATCAAGCCGACGTACGGTCGCTGCTCGCGCTGGGGCATCGTCGCCTTCGCATCGTCCCTCGATCAGGCCGGCCCCATCGCCAAGACGGTGCGCGACAGCGCTATCATGCTGAAGCACATGGCGAGCGTGGACGCGAAGGATTCAACGAGTGTCGATGCGCCGGTGCCGGATTACGAGGCGGCCGTGGGCAAGGGCGTCAAGGGTCTGCGCGTCGGCGTACCGAAGGAATACCGCGTCGAGGGCATGTCGAAGGAAATCGAGAAGCTTTGGGACGAGGGCATCGCCTGGCTCAAAGCGGCCGGCGCCACCATTCACGACATCTCGCTGCCGCATACCAAGTACGCATTGCCCGCCTACTACATCGTCGCTCCGGCCGAAGCCTCGTCGAACCTCGCCCGTTACGACGGTATGCGCTACGGCCTGCGCGTGCCGGGTGACAATCTGATCGATACGTATGAAAAGACGCGCGCCGCGGGCTTCGGCAAGGAAGTCCGCCGCCGCATCCTGATCGGCACCTACGTGCTCTCGGCCGGCTACTACGATGCCTACTACTTGAAGGCGCAGAAGGTGCGCACGCTCATCAAGCGCGACTTCGACGACGCCTGGAACAAAGTCGATGTAGTGCTGACGCCGACGACGCCGTCGCCCGCCTTCGCGTTCGGCGAAAAGACCGGCGATCCGCTCGCCATGTACCTGGAGGACATCTTCACCGTGACGGTGAACATGGCGGGCTTGCCCGGCATGTCGGTGCCGGCCGGTTTGTCGAGCCAGGGCACGCCGCTCGGCCTGCAGCTCATCGGCAAGCCCTTTGACGAAGAAACGCTGTTCCGTACCGCACAGGTGATCGAGGATGCCGCCGGCCGCCTGAAGGCGCCGGACGCGTGGTGGATGAAAGGCTGATCATGGACCCCAAACGACCCTGGGAATGCGCGGACATGAGCCAGGTCCGCACCGAGATCGACCGGATCGACGCCGAACTCGTCGATCTCATCGCTCAACGCTTCGGCTACGTCGATCGCGCCTGGCAGTTGAAGCGCAACACGCCTGAAGGCGCGCATGTGCCCTGGCGCATTCAGCAGGTGATCGACAAGGTCAAGGCCCGCGCCAAGGAGCGCAACCTGCCGCCCGATATCGTCGACATGGTCGGCGCGCAGTGGAAGAACATGATCGGCTGGTTCGTACAGTACGAGGAAGAGCAGCTGCGTCAGGCGCAGGACGCTTCCGGCGGAAACGGCGGCAAGAATGGCGCCTGATCTCCAGCCCGACGTGAGCGTGGTTGAAATCCTGCTGTTCGGCTTCCTCAATCCGGCCAGCATCGCCGCCGCTGTCATGCTCGGCCGGAAGGTCGATCAGCCGGCGAAACTTTTGATCGCCGCTTTCGGCGGGGCGATCGCCGGCGTGGCGCTCCTTTATGTGGCAACGCTCTTTCGCGTGTTGGACGCGCCAAGCCTGGCGCGCGCGGCGGGCGGCATCTTCGTCGCCTCCTACGTGGCCAGCCTGATCTATGCGTTTCTCGGCTTCAAGCTCAAATCCTGAGCGTCCGTTGCGTCGCGTTTCAGAACGGCACGCGTTCAGAAAATCTCAATAAAAACGTTCGCCGAGTGGTAAGCGGACCTCAACCTTGCCGGGCTATTATCCATCGTGAAAATTTGAAAGTCTGTCACACTCAGCGCGGGTGTGCCGACGATTTCTGATGGAGACGGCAGTGCCGTACACGCTCGCGGGCTATAACATCATCAACGGTACCGCAGCAGCGGAGACCCTCAACGGGACCGCGGCCAAAGATGCTATCTTTGGCAACGGCGGCGCTGATGTTCTGAATGGCGGTCTCGGCGCCGACATCCTGTTCGGCGGCGCTGCGGGTGGCGTGACGTTTGAATATTCCGTCGATGGCACGTGGACGGCCGGTATGCGCGCCGTCAACAGCGGCGATCCGCTGGCCGCCGGTCCGGGTACGTCCTTCGATCTGACCGGCTATGGCCAGACCCACGATGTTTACGTTGGTGCCGGCACCAATAATACGCTTGTGATGGCCGATGGCCACAACGCCCTGTTCCTCGATGACGGTTTGGCGCCGGGTATCGACTCGATCCGCCTCGTCAACATCCAGACGATCAAGCTTGGCACCGGCGGACAGATCGCCGATCTCACCTCGTCGACCGCGAGCTACGGCAATGTGACGATCATCGGCGCCAACGGCGACGACATCATCATGGCCAATGCCGGCAACGACACGCTGCGCGGCGGCGACGGCAAGGACTACATTTGGGGCGGCTCCGGCAACGACCTGATCTATGGCGAGGCAGGCGCCGACACGCTGCTGGGCGGAACCGGCAACGACACGCTCGACGGCGGCACGGGCGCCGACAGCATGACGGGCGGCGCGGGCGACGATACGTACCATGTCGACGATGCCGCCGACGCGGTTGTCGAATCGTCAGGCCAGGGGCTCGACCGCGTCATCGCCTCGATCAGTCACGTCCTTGCGGCCAACGTCGAACAGTTGACGCTTGCAGGCACCGCCGCGATCAACGGCACCGGCAACACGCTCGCCAATACGCTCAATGGCAATGCCGCCTCCAACGTGCTCGACGGCGGCGCGGGCGCCGATACGATGATCGGCGGCCTGGGGTCCGATACCTACGTGGTCGATAATGCCGGCGACGTCGTCACCGAACTTGCCGGCCAGGGTACCGACGAAGTCCGCTCCACGATCACCTATACGCTCGGAGCCAATGTCGAAAACCTGACGCTCATCGGTACCGGCAACATCAACGGCACCGGCAACAGCCTCAACAACGTCATCACCGGCAACAATGCCAACAATGCGCTGAGTGGCGGCCTCGGCGCCGACTATCTCGATGGCGGCACCGGCCGCGATGCGATGACCGGCGGCGACGGCAACGACACCTACGTCATCGACAACTCGGCCGACACCACGGTCGAGACCGCGACCGGCGGCGTCGATCTGGTGCTTTCCAAGATCACCCACACACTGCAGGCCAACGTCGAGAACCTGACATTGACCGGCACCACCGCCATCAATGGCACCGGCAACGTGCTCGCCAACGTCATCACCGGCAACACGGCCAACAACATCCTGAGCGGGCTCGACGGCAACGACAAGCTTAACGGCGGCGCCGGCAACGACACGCTGTCGGGTGGCAACGGCGCCGATCAGATGTTCGGCGAGGACGGAAACGACGTCATCTATGGCGGCGAAGGCAATGACCTCCTGAACGGTGGCTATGGTCTCGACACGCTGCGCGGCAATAACGGCAACGACGGTTTGTTCGGCGGCGGTTCGAACGATACGCTCTATGGCGAAGCCGGCAACGACAACATCTATGGCGATGGTGGAAACGACAAGATCTACGGCGGCGCCGGCAACGATCTGCTCGCCGGCGGCCAGTTGAAAAACGGCTTCTCTCTCGGCAACGATACGTTCGGCTGGGCCCGCGCCGATGTCGTCAACTCGTCTGGCGTCAGCCAGGGCTTCGACCGCATCGTCGACTTCGGCGCAGGCGACAAGATCGATTTTACCGGCTTGAGCCTCGGCACCAGCCCGATCGCCAATATCGTCCGCCTGACCGATACGGCCGGGGGCACCGTCATCTCCGCCAACTTCGGCGGCACGGCCGGCTTCGTCGACGTCGTCGTTCTTGACGGCGTCCACCACATGACGCTCGCCGACATGGTCGAGGACGGCGCCATCGTCGCCTAGGGCGGCACCCGCAGGCAATCCATTCACCGTCAGGGCGCCGCAACCGGCGCCCTGATGCATTTTGGGGGTGCTGATACCAGCCTATTCCACGCGGCAAGGTGCCGGGCGGCATTGCCTCGGCGGGCCTCGTGCGCTAACCACAGCGCACGATCAAGGAGACCGAGAATGCCTGCCGCTAAAAGTGCCGCCCCTGCCAAATCGAAGAACCTGATTGCCGGCGCAACCGGTGACTGGGAGGTCGTGATCGGCATGGAGGTGCACGCCCAGGTCGCCTCCAATTCCAAGCTGTTCTCCGGGTCATCAACAGCGTTTGGTGCCGAGCCCAACAGCCACGTTTCGCTGGTCGATGCGGCGATGCCGGGCATGCTGCCGGTGATCAACAAGGAGTGCGTGGCGCAGGCGATCCGCACCGGCCTGGGTCTCAAGGCCGAGATCAATCTGAAAAGCGTGTTCGACCGCAAGAACTACTTCTACCCGGATCTGCCGCAGGGCTATCAGATCTCGCAGTACAAACAGCCGGTGGTCGGCGAGGGCGAAGTCGAGATCGACGTCGACGGCGAGAGCATGCGCGTCGGCATCGAGCGCCTCCATCTTGAGCAGGACGCCGGCAAATCGCTGCACGACCAGCATCCCGACTATTCCTACGTCGATCTCAATCGCTCGGGCGTTGCCTTGATGGAAATCGTGTCCAAGCCCGACATGCGCTCTTCCAAGCAGGCGCAGGCCTACGTCACCAAACTCAGGACCATCCTGCGCTATCTGGGCACCTGCGACGGCGACATGGAAAAGGGCAACCTGCGCGCCGATGTCAACGTTTCGGTGCGAAAGCCGGGCGGCAAGCTTGGCACGCGCTGCGAAATCAAGAACGTCAATTCGATCCGCTTCATCGGTCAGGCGATCGAGGTCGAGGCGCGCCGGCAGATCGACATCATCGAGGATGGCGGCTCGATCGATCAGGAGACGCGGCTGTTCGACAGCGTCAAGGGCGAAACGCGCTAGATGCGTTCCAAGGAAGAGGCGCACGATTACCGTTACTTCCCCGATCCCGACCTGCTGCCGCTCGAACTCACGCAGTCCTATGTCGAAGACTTGAAGCAGCACCTGCCGGAACTGCCGGACGAAAAGCGCGCCCGGTTCGTGTCAGACTTCGGGCTGTCGGCTTATGATGCCAATGTGCTCGCGCAGGAGCGCGAACGCGCCGACTATTTCGAATCCGTGCTCGGCCTCATCAAGGATGCGAAGCGCGACGGCAAGCTCGCCGCCAACTGGGTGATCAACGAATTGCTCGGCCGCTTGAACAAGGAAGGCCACGATATCGCCGACAGCAAGGTGACGGCAAAGCAGATCGCCGGCATCGTCAATCTCATCGCTTCGGGCGATATCTCCGGCAAGATCGCCAAGGACCTGTTCGAGATCGTGTGGACCGAAGGCGGAGATCCCGCAGAGATCGTCGAGGCGCGCGGGTTGAAGCAGGTGACCGATACAGGTGCCATCGAAAAGGCGATCGACGAGATCATCGCCGCCAACCCCGACAAGGTCGAACAGGTGAAAGCCAAGCCGACCATGCTCGGCTGGTTCGTCGGTCAGGTGATGAAGTCGACCGGCGGCAAGGCCAACCCGGCCGCAGTCAACGACATCTTGAAGGCCAAGCTCGGGATCTAGCCGGGCGGCGTCATTGGGATAACAAAGGGGGCGTCGATGGCGCTGCCACAATGCTACGACTGCGCGCATCGCGAGGCCGGGTTTGCGTGCCGGGCGGCGGATGGAACCTTCGACGCTGCCAAAGTCGGCCGCGCAATCGTTGCCACAGGCCGCGCCTATAGCGGGGATACGGGCGGCATCGTCGATGAGGCCTTGCGAGCGGCAAACGAATGGGCGTCGCCATGCGAAGCCGAAATTCTGGAACACCATGCAGAACTGGTCTGGCCGTTGATCATCGCCGCCATCGATGCTTGCGAGACGCCGTCCGACGCAGGTTTCGTCGCCGCCGGTCTCGTTGAAAACGCCGTCGGCGGCCGCGGGCCTCAGTTGATCGCTGGCATCGAAGCGCTGGGAGAGAGAAGCGCCAAATTCCGCTACGTGCTCTCAGGCATCTGGGGCGAGAGCGGCACCGATCCCGACGTCTGGCGCCGCATCGGCATCGTCGCCGGCAAGGGCGGCCGCATGAGCGCGGATGGCCGCACGCCTTGGGACGGCAAGCCTGTGACCGTGCTCGATGACGATGAGGCCACGGCGCTCATGCGCGAACAGGTTGCGCCCGTCGCACGGTCGCTCGGACTGATCGCCTGATTTAGAAGGCCGCGTCCGCGTCGCACGCGTCGCGTCGCGCAAGATAGAGGCGCGCCGCGAAGGCCAACGGCAGAAGCAAGATGCCGAACGGCAGCACGGCGGCGGCCACGTACAGTTTCTTGCTCGTCGCCAGGGCCGTCGCGATGGCGGTTGCGACGGCCGTCAGTGTTGAAATCCCCGATGTCCAATCATTCGTCATGGGCCCCTCCCACGGAGCCAGTGGTTCACCCTGCGACAGAATGTACCATCGAACATTTGAAGGACGGCTCAGACGCGGCCTACAGTTTGCCCGTTCAATTTAAGGCATCGGCAACGCGTGTGACGCGCGCGTTAGGACTTGATTAAGACTCGCGGCGACGTTCAGCTGAGCGGCGTCACAACGAGCGGCATGCTGCCCTTGGGATGCAGCGTGATGCGGCTCACGGGCTCGGGCAGGTGTTTGCCGTCCCACTCGAAGCGCGCCGAGGCGATGAGCGTTGCCAATACGGCCGTCGCCTCGACGAGGGCGAACGCGGCGCCGATGCATACGCGCGGCCCGGCGCCGAACGGCATGAACTGGGTGCGCGCCATCTTGGCTTCACGCTCGGGCAGGAAGCGGTCCGGATCGAACTTATCAGGGTCTTCCCACAAGGCCTTGTGGCGATGCACGGCGTAGATGGGGATGACGATCAACGCGGGATCGGGAAAGGTGATGCCGGCGATCTCGGCGGGTTCGCGATTGACGCGCGTCATCGCCGGTACCGGCGGATAGAGCCGCATAGACTCTTTCAGCACGCGCTGCGTGATCTCGAGTCTTGAAATGTGCTCGGCGGTTACGATCCCGCCGCCCGTCACCGCGGCCACTTCCTCACGCACGCGGCTCTGCCACTCGGGCGACCGGGCCAGAAGATAGAGCGTCCATGTCAGCGCTTTCGCCGTCGTCTCGTGTCCCGCGAGCAGGAACGTGCCGAGATTGTCGACCAGCTGGTCATCGGTCATCGGTTCGCCGGTGTCGGGATTGCGCGCCTTCAGCATGCGGGCGATGAGATCGTCACCGTCGATGCCGTGCTCGCTCTGTGCGGCGCGGCGCATGTCGATCAGCTTCTGGACAATCGCGCGCGCTTCGGCGGCGGCCGCCAGCATGCGCGTGCGGCCCGGGTGCCACCACGTTTCGGGCAGCAGCAACAATGCGCTTGCAACCGACCACATGATCGACTGGATGAACGTGTGGCCGGTGCGCTGGATGTCCGCGGCCTGCTTCTCATCGATACCGGACAGGATGGTGCGGGCAAGAACCGCAAACGTCGTATCCGTCATGGCGGCTTCGATGTTGGCGATGTGCGCGCCCTTGCTTTTCCAACGGGCGAGTTGCTCATCAGCCGCCTGAACCATCTGCGGCACGTAGGTCATGGCGTCGCCGGGGCGGAACAGTGGGCTGGCGAGTTTTCTCTGCCAGCGCCACACATCGCCATCGGCTGTCAGGATGCCGGTGCCGATCAAGGGGCGCAGCACGCGCTTGTCGAGCCGGGTTTTGACGAACACGTCGGAGCGCTTGATGAGGATGTGCTCGATGAGATCGGGGCCGGTCACCCAGGTGGCGAGCGGCTTCTTGCGCCCATAGGTGACGATCGGCTTTTCGTAGACCGCACGCGGCAGAGCGCGCAGCGGGTTTCTGACGAACTTGGTCAGATGCAGCAGAAGCGGCAGAGCCCGCGCCGACGGCGGCACCGTCGGCGGATAGAGATCGGCATTGGACGTTTTATCGAGCACGGATCAACGCCTAGCACGCCATTGGTGGCGATTTGAGGTGGCCGATCCGAAGGCCGGTAACCAGGCTTTAGGCCTTCTTGGCGGCGCGGGCCTTGCCCGCCATCTTCTTCAGGCGCCTGCGAACACCGGCGGTGTTGCCCTGGACGCGCGAGACAGGCGCACGCGGGATCTTGCGGCGGGCCTTTTTCTTCAGCTTCTGGATGTTCTTGAGCGACGTCTTCGGCATGACGGACCTGACAATGTTCGGGTTTGTGCGCGGCAGCGCCGGCCGGGACACGACAAACGACCCTCAGCGGCGCAAATGATCGGCCCCTGGTAGGCGATCTTCAACGCCAACGCAAGCCGCGGCAGGCGTTACTTGCCAAACAGCATCAAGATGTAGCGCGGCGACAGGCATACCGCGACAATGAGAACCGCCGATATGAGGCTCGCAAGGATGAACTTGGCGATGTTCATGCCGGTCGCGCCGGCGACGATCGGCACGTAGGCGCGGCCCAGACCGAGGAATTTGCTGGTGATGACGCCAAGTGCGCCCAGCTTTTCAAGATGGGCGCGCGCCGCCGGTATGCCGTCGGGATACCACGACAGCGGCCAGACCGCGTGCGGGTCGTCCCGGCGCGCCCGGCCGATCAGATAGCCGATGAGGTCGCCGGCAAAGACGCCAGCCGTCCCGGCGGCGAGAATGAGATAGGGGTCGCCGCCGGCCAGCAGGTAGAGAAAGCCGCCGGCCACTAGCAGAAACACCGTCGGCCAAAATAGCAGCGGGATCGGCAGGGCGTGCAACAGCGACAATGCGAACATGCCGAACGCGGCGACATGCTCATGCGCGACGATGAACTCGAAAATGGTGTCCTTGTAGTAGACGCCCCAGAACGGCGCCAGCACCGCCCAGGCCGCCCAAATGAAGGCGCTCGACGTGTTGGCGATCTGGAACGGGATCTGCGGCATGCGGAACATGCCGGCGACGACCGGGATCACCGCGCGCACCGGGCCGACAAAATGGCCAAGGAACACACTCCACGCCCCGTACTTGTTGAAGAACGCTTCACCGCGCGGGATGAGCGTCTTGTCATTCTTGAACGGCCAGATGTTGGGAATGCTGTCTTTGAAATAGGCGCCGATCCAATAGGACACGGCGTACCCCACGGCGCCGCCGAAGCCCGCGGCGATCACCATCGGCATCAGCACGTCGGGTGAGACGCCGCTTGCCGCAAGCGCACCGGAAAAGCCGACCAGGATCGCCCAGCCCGGCCAGACGATGGAAGCGAAGCACAGCGATTCCCCGAAGGCGACGAGAAAGGCGATCGGCACGGCCCAGCTTTCGTGTTCGCGCATCACGGTGGTGATGGACTCGACGAATTGCTGAAGCATGCGGAACGTCCTTAGATCAGATCGCCAGCGGGCGCTGGCCGAGGGTGCGACGTCGAGACGGCGTCTCCTGACGACAGACGTTCGTATCCTAGTGCCCCAATCGGGCAAATAGGTATCACACGGCCCACATCAAGTCTTTCTGCAGCGCCGGTCGAACTCACGCGACAGTTCGCGGCTCACTTCCGTTGCCAGCATCAACCCGCGCGACACCTGCGCCGGGGTGAGGCCATGGCCGCCCGGGCCACGCAGCGCCTGCGGTGCACCATCGGCCTCGCGGCGGCCGTGCGCCAGTTCATCACAGGACAGGTCCTTGCGCTTCTTGCTGAGTGCGAACAACCGCACGCCAGATGCGTAAGCCGAGGGTCCGGCTGGTTGTTTCAACCAGGAGCGGGATTTGTCCGCCATCAGACTGTCGAACACTTTTTCGCGTTGACCGATACAGTGATGGCTATCGTCGACGCAGTTGAGGCCAGCGTGCGGCAAAGCCGGCGGCGGGTCCGACGAGGCGCAGCCGGCCAAAAGGGCGGCCGCTGAAAATCCGAGAAGGACCAACAGCGCGGGCGCTGGACGCCAGAGAGCGTATCGTGACGGATGGTGGCTCATGGCCCGTAAGTGGTCCCGCTTGTGTCTTTGACTTGGACGCCCTAGATGCCGAGCGTGGCGGGGTCGTGGCAGGCCCGCGGCTGGGTTATGGAACAGTTGGGCGCAGAAAGCCCTTAAACGGGTTTTCTCCCCTGTCCATAAGCGATTCGCAGGTTTCGGAGGTTGATATGGTGCGCGCCATTCGGATCCACGAGCACGGCGGCCCGGAGGTCATGCGCTTCGATGAGGTGCCGGTGGACGCTCCCGGCCCGGGTGAAGTCCGCATCCGACAACGCGCCTGCGGTGTCAATTTCATCGATATTTATCAGCGCACAGGCCTCTACAGATTGCCGTCGCTGCCGGCCGTCCTCGGCTTGGAGGGAGCCGGCGACATCGTCGCGGTGGGCGCCAGTGTGACCGATCTCAAAGTGGGCGATCGCGTCGCTTATGCGAGTTGCCCCGGCGGGTATGCGCAGGAGCGCATCGCCCCCGCCGACCGCGTCGTCCGCCTGCCTGATGCCGTCGGCTATGAGACGGCGGCGGCGATGATGCTGCAGGGCATGACGGTACGTTATCTGTTGCGCGAGACCTTTACGGTCACGCCCGGCACGGTGATGCTGTTTCACGCCGCGGCGGGAGGCGTCGGCCTCATCGCCTGCCAGTGGGCGCGCGCGCTCGGCGCAACGCTGATCGGCACGGTGAGTACGGACGAAAAGGCGGCGCTCGCCAAGGCCCACGGAGCGGCGCACGTCATCAATACCAAACGCGAGGATTTCGTGGCGCGCGTCAAAGAGATCACCGGCGGGCGCGGCTGCGATGTCGTCTACGATTCGATCGGCAAGGATACGTTTCCGGCGTCGCTCGAATGTCTGAGACCCAAGGGTCTGTGGGTGTCGTTCGGCAATGCGTCGGGCCCGGTGCCGCCATTCGAGCTGACGGCACTGAAAGGGTCCCTTTTCGCCACACGTCCGTCGCTGTTCGCCTATACCGCGTCACGTCAGGATCTTGTCGCGAATGCGGAGGATCTGTTTTCGATGGTGACGAGCGGAAAGATCAAGATTGCCGTCAATCACCGCTATCCCTTGAGCGCCGCGGCCGACGCCCATCGCGCGCTCGAGGCGCGGCAGACGACGGGCTCCATCGTACTCGATGCGTAAAGGACACTTGATGTCGAAAGACTTGATTGAAGCCTATCTGTGGACCACGCCCAACGGCGAGAAGATCAGCATCATGCTGGAAGAGCTCGCCGTGCCGTATGAGGTTCACATGGTCGATATTTCCAAGAACGAGCAGTTCGCGCCCGAGTTCTTGAAGATCTCGCCCAACAACAAAATCCCGGCCATCGTCGATCACGACGGTCCGGACGGGCGGCCGCTGGCGATTTTTGAATCGGGCGCGATCCTCCAATACCTCGGCCGCAAGTATGAGGCGTTCTATCCGCAGAACGAACGCAAGAAGGCCGAAGTCGACCAATGGCTGTTCTGGCAGATTGGCGGGCTCGGGCCGATGTCGGGACAGTGTTACCACTTCCGCAAGTACGCACCGGTCAAGATCGACTACGGCATCGAGCGCTATACCAAGGAAGTGACGCGCCTCTATGGCGTGATGGAGAAGCAACTTTCAGCGCGGCCCTATCTCGCCGGCGACTATTCGATCGCCGACATCGCGTGCTTTCCCTGGGTGCAGCGGTGGGAGGGGCTCGGTCAATCGATCGACGGCACGCCCAACCTCAAGGCCTGGCTGCACCGCATCGGTGCGCGCGAGGCCGTCAAACGCGGACTTGCCGTCTGCGCCCGCAAGGCGTGAGCCGGACGCTGATGCGACGCTGAGAGACCGGGGTTATTCGCCCGTCAGGCGCTCAGGTGCCACGGTGCGGCCCGTGACCTTCTGGTAGGCCATCGCGCCGAGCACCTTGTTCGACTGCACATGATCGAGAGCCTCGGGCGGGGCGCCATCGGGTGCCAGCGCCTTTGTGTCCTCGTCCTCCGCCACGAGCGCACCGAGGAAGGAGGGAGAAGGCTCATTACCCGCTGCACATCCCTGCAATGCCAGCACTGCCGCCGCGCATGCCATCAACCGTCGCATCGTTGGCCCCATAGACGTCGAACGTGTCATCCCCCCGCCGCAGGCCGCCACGTCTTGGGCGGTGCAGCGGTTGTTGGATGTTAAGGTAAAGGCCGTTGCCTGAACCCTGGCTGAACGGCCGCCGGGTCAACGCACAATGTTGGTACTGAACGCCATTTTGCGATCATGGTTTCCACCAGGTTAGCCGAAGTCTTAACGACCGCTTCTGCGTCGGCACAAATCAAAAAAAACGTACTAATCCGGGCCGATAAGCGACCGATCGGACATCTTGGTTGCCGAAGTACTGACATCAAGTCGCTTCGAAATTTACGAGTTTTCATCCGAGGGCTGACATCGTTGACGCCAAGCGGATGCCGGTTGCCTGCGGCATCGAACGCGGCGTGGACGGTGGCCAAAGGCCCTCCTCAAGCCGCTCGTCGAAACGGAGTTGGATGATATGGCGCGACTGGATTTCTCCTCGCGTGACATGATCGAAATGGCGGCACAGGGCGGTCAGCCCGATGCACTGTTCGAATTGGGCTTGATGTACTGCACCGGCCGCGACGTGGCGCTCGACCTCATCGAGGCCCACAAGTGGTTCAACCTCGCCGCCATGCGCGGCAACGAGGAAGCCAAGCAGTATCGGCTGGAACTGTCTCGTGAGATGCCCAAGTGCGATGTTGCGAAAGCGCAGAAGCTGGCGCGTGAATGGATGAAGTCGGTCCACTAAGCCGGCATTGAAGAGCGGCCGCCGCCGCTCTCAACACGATCCGAAGAAGGTGGAGAGACAGTCCCACGTCTTCTTGGCGGCATGGCCAACGGCATCGCCCGCCTTTTCCAAAGCGCTACCGGCAGACTTCGCGGCCTTTTCCGCGCCTTCCGACGCGCTCTGGGCAATCTCTTCGACAGGATTTGCCGCCGGCGCCTCGCTGGGTTGCGCCGTTTCGGCTGGCGCTGCGCGTTCGGTTGGTCCCGCAACCTGATCAGAGGGCGGCGCGGCAGCCGGTGCATCGCCGGCCGGCACGGCGCTCTCAACGCCTTGCCCGGATGGCATCGCGGGCGCTTCAGTCACTGCTGGCGTAACGGGCGCGCTGGACCCTAAGCCTTCCGGCGTCGCGAGCACCATGCGCTCCCCCTGACAGGGGACCTGCTTTGTCCTGTCGACGGAGCAACTCGCATGACCGCCCTTGCCCGCGAGTTCGGTAATGCACAACAGCTTCAGCCGGGGATCCTGCGAGTTGCCTTCAACACCGTCGAAGGCGCAGATGTAGTGGGCTTCGGGCCCGAGGCACGACACGCAGAATTCGGCCGCGTGGAGCGGCGCGGCCAAGGCCAAAGCGGCCCAGACCGAAGCGCGCACGAGCGCCAATGAGGCGGGTGCGCCGCAGGCCGCGGGCCGTCGCCGCCGGTATCGGTTCAGCAGGTTCGTCATGCGAGCTTCTCAGCGCTCCCGGTCCGGTCCGCAGGGCCCATCATGGACCACACCCCGGCATCTTCCGCGTCTCGGCCGATCTTATAGCAACTGCCAGCGTCGAGAGCATGGCAAAGGCGTGGTGAACCGCCGCTCCGCCACCCCGCCGGGCGTCCTTGCAATAGCCAGGGCGCGCCTCTATACGGGGGCTTCGCTTTTGGCGTTTGCGGAGACGTGGCCGAGTGGCTGAAGGCGGCGCTTTGCTAAAGCGTTATACGCCGAAAGGTGTATCCAGGGTTCGAATCCCTGCGTCTCCGCCAATTTGCCGGCTGCCGTTGGGCCTTGCATCAGGGCAGCCGTTTGGGCCGCTGGATCACGCCCGAGGACTTAGAGCCCATGTCCGATCTTTCGCCCCTGCCGGATGAGCCCGCAACTGCCGCACGCGGACCTGAAACCGTGCGCCCGCCGCGCATGGAGGCGCTGGCGACGATGCCGGTGTTCTTCAAGCTCGCCGGCAAGCGTGCGGTCCTTGCCGGTGCCAGCGAGCCGGCGTTGTGGAAAGCCGAACTTCTGTCGGCGACGGGCGCTGAGCTTTGGATCTATGCACCGCACTTCGGCGACGATTTCCGCGCGCTCGCGGCATCGGCGCCCGCGGGCAACGTCAGGTTGGTCGAACGGGCGTGGCAGGCAGGCGATCTCGACGGCGCGGCGATCGCCGTCGGCGCCATAAGCTGCGATGATGACGCGGCGGCCTTCGTCGCATCCGCTAAACGCCACGGCGTGCCCGTCAACGTCGTCGACCGCCCCGAATTCTGCGATTTCTCGTTCGGGTCGGTTGTAAACCGCTCGCCACTTGTCATCGCCATTTCAACCGACGGCGCCGCCCCCGTGTTCGGACAGGCCATCCGCTCGCGCATCGAGGCGCTGCTGCCGCAAGGTTTCAAGCGCTGGGCCGAAGCAGCGAAGGCGTGGCGGCGCGAAGGCGCGCGGCTCGGCAAGGATATGGCCGCGCGCCGCCGCTTCTGGGAGCGGTTCACCGAGCGGGCCATGTTGCATGCGGACCGCGCGCCGGACGGGAACGATCTCGACCAGTTGATCAGCGCCGGAGCGCTAGCGCCGTCACAGGCGGTTCAGTCAGGGTTCGTCTCACTCGTCGGCGCAGGCCCCGGCGATCCGGAACTCCTGACGCTCCGGGCGGTGAGGGCGCTGCGCTGCGCCGACGTCGTGCTCTACGACGATCTCGTCACCCCCGCCGTGCTCGATTTCGCCCGCAGGGAGGCGAAGCGCATTCTCGTCGGCAAGACGGGGTATGGACCGGCCTGCCGGCAGGATGACATCAACGCGCTGATGGTGCGGCTGGCGGGCGAAGGCCAGCGCGTCGTCCGCTTGAAGTCCGGCGACCCGATGATTTTCGGCCGCGGCGGCGAGGAGATCGACGTGCTGCGCGCGGGCGGCATCGGTTTTGAAGTCATTCCCGGCGTGTCGGCGGCGCAGGCGGCCGCCGCCCGACTGAACGTCTCGCTGACCCATCGCGATCACGCCAAGCGCCTGCAATTCGTGACCGGCCACTCGCGCCAAGGCAAATTGCCGGAGACGCTCGACTTCTCGGCGCTTGCCGACACGGAGGCCACGACTGCGGTCTACATGGCGCAACGCACGCTTGGCGAGCTGCGCGATCGCCTGCTCGCCGCCGGGCTCCCGCCGGGAACCCCGGCCTACGCCCTGATCAACCTCAGCCGGGATGGCGAGCAGATCATTTCAAGCACGATTGCAGATCTGCCGGACGCGCTGGCGCAACGCGCCGTCGAGGGGCCCTGCCTCGTGATTTACGGCGAAGCACTGCGCCCTCCGCCGGGCTAGATCCCTGAAGGTTGCTGGGACAGGGGCTTGCACCCGGCAACGGTAGACGGGCGGCAAAACCTCTGGCTACCCGCATATTGACCGCAAACATCGAGCCGCCTCTCGCGGACTTCTGTTTCCCCAAAGAAAGAGTTGAGCGCAGCATGATGGCCACACCGGCGCCTGAAAATGCGATCAGATCAGGCAATTAGACCGGGCGGCGGACTGGTCAGGGCGCCTTGGATTGGCTATTGCCTTTGGCTATAGTTCACGGGGGGTTCCAGCAGGATTTGCTTGAGCCGATGCACCGGGTCCGCACGCTGCGGTTCTTGATCGGACGGGCGGGCGGATATCGCACGTCAACATCAATGCCGGCCGGCCGGCATGATCGAAGGCGTGACCTGAGGTGCGGGAATAGGTCGTGGGGAGTCGGGTGCGTATGCGGTGCAATCCATCGTATTGGCTGTTGGGGCTCGTCCCGATTGCGATGCTGAGCTGGGCGGCGGTGCAGCTCGAGCATGAGGGGATCGAGGACGATCTCGGTCGCAGGGCGCAGGAAATTCTACAGCGCTCGGGGCTCGGATGGGCCTCCGCCACGTTCTCCGGCCGCGACGGCATCGTCACCGGCAAGGCTTCCGAAGAAAAGGAACCCGCCCGCGCGCTGGCGCAAGTTCGCGACACCTGGGGCGTGCGCGTCGCGGGCAGCCGCGCCGAACTGCTGGAACTGGTCGATAAGTTCACGTGGTCGGCTTCGACCCGGGGTGATGGCCGCGTGGTGCTTTCGGGTTATGCACCGAACGAAGACGCGCATCGCGCCGTCCATGGCATCGCCGCGTCAGAATTTCCGAAGTCCGAAATCGTCGACGAGATCAGGCTGGCGCGTGGCGCGCCGGATCGTGACGCCTGGCTGTCGGGCGCGGCCTTCGCGCTCAAGCAGCTCGCGCAGTTGAAGAAGGGGCAGGCTGAACTGGACGGTCTCGATCTCTCGGTTGCGGGCGAGGCGGCGACGGCCCCGGCATTCACGTCGGTCAAGACGGCACTCGCCAAATCGGTGCCGGCCGGCGTCAAGCTTGCGTTCGAGAAAGTCACGCCGCCCTACATCGTTCCTTATGCGTGGCAGGCGAAGGCCGCCAACGGGGCCGTTGCCATGTCAGGCTACGCGCCTTCCGATGACATCCGCAACACACTCGCCGGCGTTGCCAAGAAAGCCTTTGCCAAGTCGGCACCCAAGGACGCGACCGAAGTGGGTGACGGCGCACCGGAAGGGTTCGGCAAGGCCGCTGCGATTGCGCTTCAGCAGCTCGCGCAGTTGAAGTCCGGCATCGCCGAAGTGCGCGGCAAGGATCTGGCCTTTATCGGCGAGGCGGCGGATGAGGCAACGGCTCAGGCGATCCGCACCGCGCTCAAGACCGATGTGCCGGCCAACTTCCGCATCAACGATCAGATCAAATATCCCAAGCCCGAGTCGGCCACCGCTGCCGGCTACACCATGGCCATCGCGTTCGACGGCACCGGCGTCGAAGTGACGGGCCATGTGCCGAGCGATGCGGCGCATGCGGCGATGATCGACGCGGTCAAGGCCCGTTTCCCCGGCCGCACCGTCACCGACAAGCTCGTCGTCATGCCGGGCGCTCCGGAAGGCTGGCAACAGTGCTTCGTCGCCGGCCTCGCGGCCCTGCCGCGGTTGAAGAGCGGCAGCAGCGTGTTGACCGACCGTACGCTGCTGGTCACTGGTACCACCGATGACTATGGCGTCGCCCAGGGCGTTCCGGCCGACGTCAAGGCCGGCGCCGGTCAGGCGTGCGACCCCGATACCAAGATCGCATTCACCGGCCAGATTCCCTCCAATCTGTCGTGGCGGGCCACGAACGATGGCGCCGGCTCGGTGACGCTCGATGGCGACATTCCCGACGAGACCGTGCGTCCTCGCCTGACGGATGCGGCCCAGCAGCTGTTCCCGAAAGCCAGGATCGTCGATCAGATGAAGGTCGTCGCCGCGCCTGCCGAGCCCTGGGCGGCAGTCGCTCTGCACGGACTTCAAAACCTTGCCCGGTTGACGCGAGGTGAAGCGGCGCTGGCCGGAAAGGATCTCATCGTGCGCGGGCTTGCCGACAGCGAAGAGACCGCAGCCGTTGTCCGCAAGGCCGTCGCCTCCGGCGTTGCCGAAGGCTTCACCGGTAAGGATGCGATCGAAGTTGCAAACCGCCGTCAGATTACCATCGAGCCGATCGCGGAGGCCGACCGGTGCCAGGACATGATGCGGCAGACGGCCTCGGGCGGTACGATCAACTTTGCCCGCGCCAAGGCCGATCTGACCTCGGATAGCACGCAGACGCTAAAAGAGCTGGCGCAGATCGCCAACGCCTGTCCGCAGTTCAAAATACAGATCGATGGCCATACCGACTCGGAAGGCACAGATGAACGCAACCAGCGGCTCTCCGACCGCCGCGCCCGCGCTGTTGCCGATTTCCTGAGCCGGAACGGCGTCGATCCCAAGCGGCTGACGGCGGTGGGCTATGGCGCCAGCCAGCCGATTGCCGACAACGCGACCGAAGCGGGACGAGCCAAGAACCGCCGTATCGAATTCAAGGTGAACTGAAACAACGCGGCCGGTCTGCGGACCATGGCCGCCCCGGAGTGACGAGTATGGATTATCTGTTTCTGAAGCTCATCTGGTGGATCGCGCTGGCCTTCGTGTTCGGGCTCGCCGCAGGCTGGATCTCGTGTGGAAGGTCTGAGCAGCCATGAGTCGCGTCGCAATGGGTTACGGACTTCGCAGTCACGGAGTTAAGGCGTCATGACGTACCTGCTTCTGCAGACCTTTCTCCTGCTGCTGTCGGCGTATTTTCTCGGCGCCTTCTTAGCCTGTGTGATCAAGCGATCGATGTATGCGGGCCGCGAATTGGAGGAGGCGGCCGCGACGGCGGCTGCGACCGTGGCCCCGTCGCAGCCCCCCGTGCGGGCGACGATCAAGGCTGAACCGGTGGCGCCGCGATCGTTCGATCCGGTGCAGCCGAAGATCGATATCCTGCCCCGGCCCGAGCCGCACGCCGTGGCTGAAGCAGTCGACACATCGAGGTTCGACCGGGCCCTTGCAGGCAAGGATGGCCCGCAGCCGGTGCAGGCGCGTCCGGCCTTCGCTGAGCCGGCGCCCGCCGTCATTGTCGATCATCTGGCCGCCGTGCTTGCGGCCAATGCCAAGCTGCCGCGCAATATGATCGCCGAGATCCGTCCCACGGTCTTGAAGCCGGTGACGGGGCCCAATCCCAAGCCGGCTCCGAAGCCGGAGGTGAAACCTCAGCCAGCGGCGGAGGTGAAGCCCGCGCCGAAACCGGCTCCGGTCGTGGAGACGAAGCCCGCGCCCCCGCCGGTTCAACCCGCCGCGCAGCAGCCGGCCGCGCCGGCACAACAGCCGGCCGGTTCCGCTGCCGCCATAGCCGCCGCAGCGGCATCGGCGGCCGTCGCCGCCGCCCGCGCCGCCGCAGCAGCAGCAACCGGCACCAAGCCCGCAGTTGCCGTGGCTCCCACGCCGGCGCCGCAGCCCGCGTCTGTTGCAGCACCAGCCGCCACTCCGGCTCCGGCTGCGAAGCCGCAACCCGCACCTCAACAGCCCGCGTCCGTTGTCTCTGAGCAGGGCGACGATGATTTTCTGCGCATCCGCGCGATCGACGAGGATGTCGACCGCCGCTTGAAGGCGCTCGGCGTGCGCCGGTTCGATCAGATGGCGCGCTGGACCGCCGCCGACGTCAACAGGGTCAATCAGGCGCTGGGCTTCACCGACCGCATCGACCGCGAACAGTGGATCGAGCAGGCGCAGATTCTCGCCAAGGGCGGCGAGACGTATTATTCGCGCAACCGCGCGGCGTCGGCACGCACCGTGAGCGCGCCGCAGCCGGCCGCGCCAGCCGCTCCGGCATCACCGCGGCCTGCGGTAACTCCGGCTCCGGCGCCTGCGGTCCAATCGACCCCCGCTCCGGCGACCGGCGAGCCACCGCGTCCCATGACGCCTGCGCAAGCGAAGGCCATTGCCGCGGCTGCAGCCGCCGCTGCGGCGCCTGCGGCCACGGCCAAGCCCGCAAGCTCAGCGCCCGCCCCGGCGCCTTCTCCAGCATCAGCTCCAGCGGCTCCAGCCACCGCGGCTCCGAGCCCGCTCAAGCCGGCCCCGGCGGTTGCGTCTTTGTCGGCCATCGTCGACACGGCGTTGTCGCCCAAGCCTGAGCGGTCGGTTGCCGAACTCGCCGCAGCCGCCGCTGCCGCCATCGCTGCGGCGTCCGCATCGGTGACGCGCGGGCACCGGCCGATCGAGCCGATCTCGCCTCTCTCGAGAGTCGATCCCAACATCGTCATTCCGGCGCGTCTGACCGACGCCATCAAGGAGAACGAAGCCAAGGCCGCGCAAGGCAAGGCCGATCCCGCCAATCCGCGCTCCGTGAAGCCGGACGCACTGCGCGGCAGCCTCGATGACGTCGAAGGCGATGATCTGAAGCGCATCCGCGGCATCGGCGTGCTGATCGAGAAGCGCCTCAACGCGCTCGGCGTCACGCGCTACCAGGAAATCGCCAACTGGACCAATGCCGACATCGATCGCATCAGTCAGCAGCTCGACTTCAAGGGCCGCATCGAACGCGAGAATTGGGTCGAGCAGGCCCGCATTCTCTCGAGCGGCGGCCAGACGGAATTCTCGCGTCGCGTCGATCGAGGCGACGTCGAAAGCAGCCGCGATCAAGAAGACACCTGAGACGCCGGCCGTTCAGAGGCGCCGGCCCGGGCTCTAGGCGGCGGCGTGAAACTTGCGCAGGCTGTCTGCTTCCGCAAAGAACGTCACGACGTGACCGATGGTGGGATCATCCCGCAGCAGCGGCGCGTGACCTTCGTCCGGCACCGTGATGCTCGCCATCATCAGGTGCCGCTTGTGCATTTCGTCGACCGTGGCGGCGGTAAGCAGGTCTGAGTTTGCGCCGCGGATGACGAGCAGCGGCACGCGCTTCAAGCTGTCGAACTGCGCCCAAAGTTTCGGCATCGGCCCGTCGAGCACCGAGAACGAACGGCCGATCTTGGAATCGTAACCGGCGGCCGGCTTGCCGTTGCGATCGTTCATCAGCTGGCGGGCGACGGCTTCGGCCTCGCTGTCGCTCAATTGAGGAAAATCGCGTTTCATGAGGTCGCGGACGAGACGCGCCGCCTCGGGCCACGACTTTGGCACGGGTGTACGCCCCACGTATCCGGCAATGCGAATGAGCCCGTCGGTCTCGATCACCGGGCCTATGTCGTTCAAGACCACTGCGCCGATGCGGGAGGGCTGCGCCGCCGCCAGCACCATCGACAGGATGCCGCCGCGCGACGTTCCGATGATGCCGCAGTCGGAGAGCTCCTGCATGGTCATGAAATCGATGACGTCGTGCATCTCGATCGGCACGACATAGTCGCGCCAGTCGCGCGCGTGTTCGGAGTTGCCGCGGCCGCGGCTGTCCATGGTGTAGACGTCGCGGGGCGTATCGGGGTCGCCCGCCAGTGCCTCCGCCACCCGCTCGAAATCGCGGCTGTTGCGGGTCAGTCCCGGCAGGCACAGCACTGGCCGGCGGTTGGAGGGCACGCGTGCGGGATAATGGCGGCCATAGAGCTTCAAGCCGTCGCGCGTGGTGAAATAGATGTCCTTGAAACGTTTCGCCGCCATTTTGCCCCCGCTTAAAGCCGATGAAGTCTTGCCGGAAGCTCAGCCCTCCGACGCGTCGGTGCGCGCCGGTTCTTCGGCATCCTTGCCGGTATCTGGAATTTTGAAGTTGCCGCGCGCGCGGTTCAGATCTTCCTCCAGCCGCAAGGCTTTCGCCCCTTCGCCGATGCGCGCGCGGTAAATCTGGATGTTGGAAAGCACCTTGGTCACGTATTCACGTGTTTCGGTAATCGGGATTCTCTCGATCCAGTCAATCGGATCGACCTTGGGATCGCGCGGATCGCCGAACTCGCGCACCCATTGGCGCGCCCGTCCCGGCCCGGCGTTGTAGCCGGCAAGACCCAGTACGTAGGAGCCGCCGAACTCTTCCATGCGGTCGGCGATGTAGGCCGAGGCAATGGTCACGTTATAGCGATGGTCGCTCAACAATCGCGGGATATCGCACTTGATCTTGTAGTCGCGGCAGACGTGGTTGGCCGTGATCGTCATCACCTGCAGCAGGCCCTTGGCGCCGGCGCCGGAGACCGTTGTCGGATCAAACTCGGTTTCCTGCCGGGCGATGCCGAGCAGGAAGGCCATCTCGGGCGGCTCGCGCAGCGGCTTGTAGGCCGGGAAGGGATGCACCGGATAGCCGTAGGTGATGAGGTTCTGTCCCTTGGCTATTGCCGATTTGGCGACGCGCAGCGACATCTGCGTATCGCCGAGGGCATCGCCCAGATGCGCCACCATTCCGGCTTCGGCTTCGCTCGGCAGCCCGATGCGCAGCGAGGTCAAGAAGCCGCGCGTGTATTCGCGCGACAGTCCGGCCTTGCGGGCGAGCACCGCCGCTTTCACGGCATCCGACGCGTTGAAGGCGTCGATCTGCTCCTTGGTGGGCATGGCCGGCGGCGAGATCTCGATCGCCCCGTTGCCGGGGTTGAGCTTCTGCATGGCGAGCAGGCCATGGAACGTGTCGTTGTTCTTGGCGGCCGTCGCGTAAGCCTCTTTCGCGGCGGCCTTGTCGCCGCGCTCATCAGCAATGCGGCCCAGCCAATAGGCGGCCTTGGCCCGGCTCAGCGGACCATCAGCGGCCTTGGCCAGATCCTTGAAATGCTTCTCTGCCGCGTCAGCGTCCTTCAGGTAGCGCAACGCGATCCAGCCGGCCATGAACGTCTGCTCTTTGAGCGGATTGACGGTCAGCGGGCCTGCATCCTTGGCGAGCGCGTAGGCAAGCTTCGGCTTGTTGTCTTTGAGCGCACCGTAGGCGAGTTGGCGCCGTTCGGCCCACCACTCGTCGAGCACCGCGATCTTTTCCGGATCGGGCGGGATCGCCATGATGATGGCCGCGGCCTCTTCAACCTTGCCGGCCTTGCGCAACAGTTGCGCGCGGTGGAATTGCAGACCGAAATCCTTGCCGTCGTCCTTGGGCAGCGCCTCCATCAGCGCCCGCGCGTTGGAGGATTTGTTGAACACGGCGAGGCGCGCCGCCGCCTTCTTCCGTTCCGCTTCGGGAAGCAGGGGAATGACGCGGCGGGCGAAGGCGGCACGGTCGGCGCGGTTTCCGGCCCAGCGAACATCATCCGTCACCATGCGGTCGAAGCGCCATTTGTGATCGCTGACGTCGAGAAGATCGCGGAAGCGATTGAGGAAGCCGTTTTCCAGCGTGGCGGGGATGGGCAGTTCGCGCCACACCTTGGCAGCCAACTTCTTCGCTTCGGCCGCGTTGCCTTCGGCAAGATGCGCGGAGGCAAGCGCCGCATGTCCGATGCCGGTTTCGGGCGGGAAGGCCTTGAAATGCTCCTTGATCGCCGCCGCGCTTCCGCCCTGGGTGAAGAGCGCTTCTTCCATCCGTTGGCGCAGCGTCAAGCGCTCCGGCCACAGCGGATTGGCCTTGAGGAAATCGCGGAACTCGGAGGGTTCCCCGTAGCCGACGCGCAGTTTGAGCCAATCGACGAACTTCGAGGCGACGGGATCTTTGATTTCCGCCTTCAACTCGGCGACGCGCGATAGGTTTCCGGCTTTGACCGCTTGGGCCGCCTCCTTGACCCGGCGTGCGTCCTCGGCATCGGGCGTATAGTTGCGCACGGGGGCGAGCGCCCGGTCGAGCTTGGTGATGTGCTCGGCTTCCGCCGCGAGCAAAGGCGGGGCCGGGCTGTCGAGTGTTGCGGCGGCCTTGGCGTCCTGGGCGGTGCTGGGGAAGGACCATGTCCACAGCGCCACTGCGGCAGCCGAGGCCCAGAGCATAGCCAATGGCCGGCTGCGGGCTGAAAAGCGCTGATAAGTCTCGCCCAAAGCGGTGTTCCTCTTCATTCGAAACCGTGCCACCCGGGTCGGCTTGCAGGCTTGGCGGCAAGCGCCTAAAGTCGGCCCGGCTCTTGCGAACCGGACGCACACTCCCGCCATTTAAGCGGCGGGGGCGGGCTTGGCGCAAGCGTTTTGACCGGACGAGGTGGCACGCTTTCGCGGCAAGACCGTGGCCCGGGACCTAGCCCCAAGGGACTCCTTGGGGCCTCCCGGCGCTTGGTTTTTGATGCAACCTTTTGTAGACCCACCGGCTCAAGCACTCGACCTCTCCCCGGTCTGAAACCGAAGGCGGACGCATGTTTAAAGGCTCGATCTCGGCGCTGATCACGCCGTTCAAGAATGGCGCTCTGGACGAAGCGGCACTGGCGCGCCTCGTCGAGTGGCAAATCGCGGAGGGCATTCACGGTCTGGTTCCAGTCGGCACGACGGGCGAGAGCCCGACACTCGACTACGACGAGCACAAAAAGGTTATCGACATCACGGTCGAGACATCGAAAAAGCGCGTGCCGGTGATCGCCGGGACGGGATCGAATTCGACCGACGAGGCGATCGAGTTGTCACGATATGCCGAGAAGGCCGGTGCGGACGCGGTGCTGATCGTCACGCCCTATTATAATAAGCCGACGCAGGAAGGGCTCTACCAGCACTTCAAGGCGATCAATGACGCGATCAACATCCCGATCGTGATCTACAACATTCCCGGCCGCTCCGTCGTCGACATGTCGGTTGCGACCATGGCGCGCTGCTTCAAGGACCTGAAGAACGTCGCCGGCGTCAAGGATGCCACCGCCAACCTGGCGCGGCCCTCGCAGCAGCGCGCGGCGTGCGGAGACAAGTTCTGCCAGCTTTCGGGCGAGGACGGCACGGCGCTGGGTTTCATGGCGCATGGCGGCCGTGGCGTCATTTCGGTCGCCTCCAACGTGGCGCCCCGCCTCGTCTCCGACATGCAGAACGCGATGCTCGCGGGCGATTTCAAAAAGGCGCTCGCCATGCAGGACCGGCTGATGCCGCTGTTCGACGTGATGTTCGTGGAAACCAATCCGGGGCCGGTCAAATACGCGGTCTCGCGGCTTGGCATCTGCTCGGCGGAAATGCGCCTGCCGATGGTGTCGATTTCGGACGCGAGCAAAAAGGCCATCGACGCCGTGATGGCCGACTTGGGTCTCATCGGCGCCAAGGCGGCGGAGTGAGAAACAATCTTCTTTCCATGGGGAGAAGAGCTTGCCCCGAACGTGACCCGGGGCGCACGAAGCGCGGATGAGAGGGTGATCTCGTCCGGCAGCACTTAGAAACAGCCCCCTCACCCTAACCCTCTCCCCAAGGGGAGAGGGAATATCAGGCGCAATGACCCAATGGCCTCGAAACGCGACGACGGCACCACGCTCATTGCTGAAAATCGCAAGGCGCGGCACGAATATTTCATCACCGACAGCTTCGAGGCCGGCATCATGCTGCTGGGTTCGGAGGTGAAGTCGCTGCGCGTCGGCCAGACCAATATTGCCGAAAGCTATGCCTCGTTCGAGGAGGGCGGGCTGTGGCTGATCAACACCTATATCGCCGAATACAAGGGCGCGACGCTGTTCCAGCACGACCCGCGCCGCAAGCGCAAACTGTTGATGCACGCCGCCGAGATCAAGAAATTGAAGCTCGCGACCGAGCGCAAGGGCATGACGGTCGTGCCGCTCGAAATGTACTTCAACAAGAAGGGCATCGCCAAAGTGAAGATAGGCCTCGCCGAGGGCAAGAAGCTGCACGACAAGCGCGAGACCGAAAAGAAGCGCGACTGGAACCGCGAGAAGGCCCGGCTGATGCGGGAGAAGGGGTGAGACGATGAGCAGGAAGCCTCAGTCGCATGCATCGAAAGCGGCGGCAGCGCCGGCAAAGTCCGCGCCCTCGACATCTGATACGGCCAAGACGGCCTCAAGCGCCTTCCGCATCCTCGCTGGCACGCGGCTGCCGGATGTGGCGCTCGCAGCGACGCGCGGCGCACCCGTCAATCTCGCGCGCTACCAGGAACGTGCGGTGATTTTCGTCTATCCCTTCACCGGCACGCCGGGCGCACCCAATCCGCCGGGCTGGGACGATATTCCCGGCGCCCATGGCTCGACGCCCGAGGCCGAAGGCTTTCGCGACCAGTACGCGGCGTTTCAGGAATTGGGCTACGAGGTCTTCGGTATCAGCGGCCAGTCGAGCGAGGCGCAGAAGGCATTTGCGCTGCGCACCGGGCTGCCGTTCCAGCTGTTGAGCGACGAGGCGTCTGCCTTCGCCGATGCTTTAAATCTGCCGCGCTTCAAGGCGGGGACGAAGGACTACCTGACGAGGCTCACCCTCGTCGTCCGCAATGGCGTCATCTATCGCTGCATTTTGCCTGTCGAGAGCCCGGCTTCCCACGCCGCCGATCTCGTCCGTGACCTCGCCGCGGCGCGCTAGCGCACCAACTCCTTCGTGCGCGTGACCTTGAACGTCGCCAGATCGACGGCGTGGGCATGGAGCTTGTGCGTGTCTTCGACGATCAAAGTGAGTCCGGCGCCGCCGGCATTGACAATCTCGCCGCGGAACTGACCGGCAATGCCGGTGAGCCGCTCCAATCCGCTGCCGTCCACGCGCGACAGCGCCAAGGTGCGCGCGTCGTTGGCGTTCAGCATTCCATCCTTGTTGGTGTCGGCTTCGACCAGCGAATACAGCATGGCTTTGGGCATGGCGTCCGATGGTTGCCCCTCCTCGCGCAATTCGCGCGTCTCGATGATGAGGGTATCGTCGGAGGCGAGAAGCTTGCGGCTCTCCATCGTATCGGCGTCAAAAAAGATCATGTTGCGCGTGCCGGTCGCTTCCTTGCTGGAGGTGCGGTAGTCGTAGATCTGCGCGCCAACGACAGAAGCGTAGTAGTGGCGCGTGCCGCCGATGTGCTGGAAATGGCCGACGTCCAGATCGGTGCGGAGCGCCGTGGCCTGCGGTTCGCCCGGTTTGTCAGTGGCCGTTGGCTGCGGTTCAAGCCGCACCGCATCGGCCGCCTGATAGGGCACGCGGAACACGTCGCGGGCGACGTGATAGGCGGCATAAAGGCCGATGAACACGGCGATCACACTCGCGACCGCAATCGCAAGGGCATTGAACCGCCACACGAGGCGGAAGAATGGTGACGTCATCGACAAGCACTCCTGACCGGCTTTTTGAGGCGCGGCAGGCGCTCACCCGCCGCCCAGTTCCGCACGGATGCTTGCAAAAACCGACCGAAACATGTCCGCCGTCAGACGGCCGGTGTTGGTGTTGTAGCGCGAGCAATGAAAGCTATCGAACATCACCCGGCCATCGCCCAGATCATGGCGGGCGCCATGGGCGAAAGGAAAGGCGGACTTTTTTAGAGCCAGCGCGGCAAGCGTCTGATCATGGGCGATGCGGCCGAGCGCCAGCAGGACCTTGAGGTTCGGCAGGGCGGCGAGGCGGGCGGCAAAAAACGGCCGGCAGGTCGAGATCTCTTCCGGCGTCGGCTTGTTTTCCGGCGGTACGCAGCGCACGGCGTTGGTGATCATGCAATCCTTGAGCGTCAGCCCGTCGTCGATGCGCGCCTCATACGTGCCGGTGGCAAAGCCGTAGGCGATGAGCGTGGCATAGAGCAGATCGCCGGCATAGTCGCCGGTGAATGGACGGCCTGTCCGGTTTGCTCCGTTGCGGCCGGGGGCGAGGCCGACAACGAGCAAGCGTCCATCCTCCGGGCCGAATGACGGGACGGCGCCATTGAACCACTGAGGTTCATCGATGGCGTTTTGATGCCGGTAGGCGACGAGCCGCGGGCACAGCATGCAGCCGGGCGGCGCTTCGGCCGCCGCGGCCAATGGCTTTTTTGAGGGGGAGATTGGCATGGCGCCTTGTACGTCACGCGACGTCAGGGCGCCACCGGATCAGACCTCTTCGGCGAGGTCGTCATCCTGAAAATTACCGTCACGGGCGGTGTGGTTGTGGTTTGCACCGCGCGGGGCAAAGCTGCGGCCATCGCGACCATCGGCGCGCCCATCCCGGCCATCACGCCCATCACGCATGGGCCGGGCCGCAGGGTCGCGGCAGATCATGGTCTCGAGGTCGGCCAGATCGATGAACTGGTCGGCCTGGCGGCGCAGCTCGTCCGCCACCATCGGCGGCTGGGTCTGCAGGG
>CXWK01095156.1_pt3 | contig 45871 bp, 39 predicted proteins | sample 590851 | NCBI WGS metagenome assembly CXWK01 (sample SAMEA3498364, study PRJEB10139) | wastewater metagenome | biome: wastewater treatment plant; material: activated sludge | place: Denmark | collected 2014-08-01 | reverse complement strand
GTGGGGTTTCCCCATGTGAGAGTAGGTCATCGTCAAGATTAAATTCCAAAACCCCTATCTGCGTATGCAGGTAGGGGTTTTGTCTTTTGCCGAAAGAAAATCACACTGATTCGTGCACAAATTGGCACAGTTATTTTCGATTCAGGGCACTAGAATAGGCCCAACCTTTTCGGAGTCAGAGCGTTATATGCCAGATCCGGTTGACGCCTCAAGGCTGTCAGAATTACCGCTGAACGATTTGGTGGCGTGCCACGAGTGCGACTTGCTGATGCGCAAGCCCAAGCTCGATCATGGTGAGAAAGCCCTGTGTCCGCGATGTGGTTACGAGCTCTATGCTCATCGATACAACGTCGTACAGCGCAGTCTCGCCCTGGTTATCGCGGCATTGCTGTTGTACATCCCGGCGAACTTTTTACCCATCATGCAACTCAACCTGCTTGGGCAATCGTCGCAAGACACTGTCTGGAGCGGGGTTGTCGGGCTTTTCGATACAGGCATGCAAAGCGTTTCAGTCATTGTGTTCCTGTGCAGCATGGCGATTCCGCTGCTCAAGCTGCTCTGCCAACTGGTCGTGTTGCTGAGTATCCGATTTAACGTCGGACGTAGCTACGGCTTGCTGCTTTACCGTATTTACCACCATTTACGGGACTGGGGGATGCTTGAGGTTTACCTCATGGGCGTACTGGTCGCGATCGTCAAGCTGGCAGATATGGCAGCAATGACCATTGGTCTTGGCTTGGCGTGCTTCATTGGATTGTTGTTGGTCCAGGTCTGGCTGGAGGTAGTGATGTCTCCTCACCAGATCTGGCAGGCTTTATCAGGAGAGGATGCCCATGCGGGCGATTGATGCAGGCATTCTGATTTGCGCCGAATGCCATGAATTGAACAAGCAGGAAGCTGATGTCGACGATCAGGTCTGCACTCGGTGCGGCGCACTGGTGCATGCCCGCCGTCCCAACAGTGTGGCGCGGACCTGGGCGTTGCTGATCACCGCCGCCATTCTTTACATACCGGCCAATGTGCTGCCGATCATGACCGTGAGCTCCCTGGGCAAGGGTGATCCCAGCACCATCATGTCCGGAGTGATCCAACTGGTTCAGCACGGCATGATTCCCATTGCCGCAGTGGTATTTATCGCCAGCATTGTGGTGCCCACGTTCAAACTGGTGGGGATCGCCTTGCTGCTGTTTTCCGTACAGCGCCACCAGCCACTCTCGGCCCGCCAGCGCATATGGATGTACCGCTTTATCGAGTTCATCGGCCGCTGGTCGATGCTCGATATCTTTGTAATCGCCATCCTGGTGGCGCTCGTGAATTTTGGCCGGCTGGCCACCATTGAAGCTGATCTGGGCGCCATTGCGTTCGCCAGCGTGGTGATTCTGACGATGCTTGCCGCAGTAACTTTCGATCCCCGACTGATTTGGGATAACACGGAGTCGGACGACGACCATGACTGATCTGCCTACAGCTAAAATCCGACCGGCTTCGAACTGGTCGGCTATCTGGGTATTGCCCCTGATTGCCCTGATCATTGGTGGCTGGCTCGGCTGGCGTGCCTACACCGAAACCGGCATCGAGATTCAGGTTCGTTTCGAAAGCGGTGAAGGCATCCAGGCCAACAAGACCGAAGTCGTCTACAAAGGCATGCCGGTCGGCAAGGTGAAAACCCTCAAGCTTGATGATGAAGGCAGTTCCAAAGGGGTGATCGCGACCGTTGAGATGAACAAGGACGTGGAGCAATACCTGCGCACCAGCACGCGCTTCTGGCTGGTCAAACCGAGTGTGACGCTGGCCGGTATTACCGGGCTGGAGACGCTGGTCTCGGGTAACTATGTCGCAATCAGCCCGGGTGAGGGCGAGCCTGCCCGCAAGTTCAAGGCCCTGGCACAGGAGCCACCGCTGTCGGACGCCCAACCCGGCCTGCACCTCACGATCAAGGCTGATCGCCTGGGCTCGCTGAACCGTGGCAGCCCGGTGTTCTACAAGCAGATCAAGGTCGGGCAGATCAAGAGCTACGTGCTCTCCGAGGACCAGAGTACTGTCGAGCTCAAGGTCTTCATCGAGCCGACGTACGCCAAGCTCGTGCGCAAACACACGCGTTTCTGGAACGCCAGCGGCATCAGCATCGATGCCAACCTGTCCGGTGTAAAAGTTCGCAGTGAATCCCTGGCCAGTATTGTTGCTGGTGGTATTGCGTTTGCCACTCCTGAAAATCGCAAGGACAGCCCGCCTACCGATCCGAGCCTGCCGTTCCGCCTTTATGAGGACTTCGATGCGGCTGCCGCCGGGATCAAGGTCAAGGTCAAGCTAAGCGACTTCGAAGGCTTGCAGGCGGGCCGTACGCCGGTGATGTATAAAGGTATTCAGGTCGGCACCCTCAAGGCCCTCAAGGTCGATCCCGATTTGTCCGGCGCCAGCGCCGAGTTGACCCTGGACCCGCTGGCCGAGGATTACCTGGTCGATGGCACCCAGTTCTGGGTGGTCAAGCCGTCGATTTCCCTGGCGGGCATTACCGGCCTGGAAGCATTGGTCAAGGGTAACTACATCGCCGTGCGTCCTGGGGACAAAGGCGCCGCGCCGCAACGTGAGTTTGTCGCACGGCCCAAGGCGCCGCCGCTGGATTTGCGTGCACCGGGCCTGCACCTGGTGTTGTTCACCGATAACCTCGGTTCGCTGGAAGTGGGCAGCCCGGTACTCTACAAGCAGGTCAAGGTGGGTTCGGTACAGAGCTATCAGTTTTCGCGCAAAAAGAAACAGCTGGTGATCGGGGTCCATATCGAGAAGGAATACGAAGACCTGGTCAACGCTTCCACGCGGTTCTGGAACGCCAGTGGCATCACCTTGACCGGTGGCCTGACTGGCGGGATCCAGGTCAAGAGTGAATCGTTGCAAAGCCTGATGGCTGGCGGCATCGCCTTCGAAACACCGGAGGTCAAGGCACCCTTGCAGAAGCGCATCCCGCGTTTCCGCCTGTTCGCCAGCCATGAGCTAGCCAACCAGAAAGGCGCGGTGATCACCATCAAGGTTGACCGTGCCGATGGCCTGCGCACTGGCACGCCCATCCGCTTCAAGGGGCTGGATGTCGGCAAGATCGAAGACGTTGACCTGAGTGACGATCTGCAGTCGGTGCTGCTGACTGCGCGGATCGATGAAGTCCCGGAGCGCATCGCTCGTGTCGGCAGTCAGTTCTGGGTGGTCAAGCCCGAGTTGGGGCTGATCAAGACGTCGAACCTGGAAACATTGGTTACCGGGCAATACATCGAGGTGCAACCGGCAGCGAAGAACCTGGGCCCGCAGAAGAATTTCGTGGCGCTGGCCAATCCCCCGGAAACTGCCAAGCAGGAAGCTGGTTTGAGCCTGACGTTGAGCGCTCCTCGTCGTGGTTCGCTGAAGGCTGGGGTTCCGGTGACTTATCGAGAAATCACCGTGGGCAAGGTGACGGGTTATGAGTTGGGCCAGACGGCCGATCGTGTGTTGATCCGCATCCTGATCGAGCCCAAGTACGCGCCATTGGTCCGCAGCGGCACGCGGTTCTGGAACACCAGCGGTTTTGACTTTGATGTGGGTCTGTTCAGAGGGTCGACAGTGCGTACTGAATCGCTTGAGACGATGATCCAGGGCGGTGTCGCCTTTGCTACGCCCGATGGTGAGCGCATGGGCACTGCAGCACGACCGGAACAGACTTACCCGCTGTTCGACAAGTTCGAAGAGGAATGGCTGACCTGGGCGCCGAAGATTCCGCTCGGCAAGTAGTGTATTGGCGGCTGTGATGCCGCCTTCGCGAGCAGGCTCGCTCCCACAGTGGTCAGCGTCGTTCACATATTTTGTGTACGCCACGGACTAAATGTGGGAGCGAGCCTGCTCGCGAAGAACCTCTCCAAATAAAAAGGCCGCAATCCATTGGATCGCGGCCTTTTTATTACCTTCGATTCAAGTCTCAGACCGCATCCAGCTCCGGCTCATCCGCTTCAACGTTCACAGTCGCCTTCACCTCGTCGTGACGACGAATGTACTTCCAGTCATCCTCATCAATGTAGATGCCAGCCGGGCCGCTACCACCTTCCAGGTCGATGGCGACACTGGCGCAGACCTGTGGCTTCACACTGGCCAGGATGGGCACGAAGCCCAGTTGTAGACTGGTCTCCAGCAACGCCGCCTGGTTTTTCTCGTCGATGTCCGCCGCCTCGTCGAGGTAGTACGGCAAGCGCACACGTCCGGCCAGGTCGCGGTCCATCAAGTGCAGCAACAAATACATGTTGGTCAGCGCCTTGATGGTCATGGTGGTGCCGTTGGACGCGGCGCCGTCGATGTCGGTGTGGATAACCGGCGATCCGTTGACCTTGGTGATCTCGAACGCCAGTTCGAACAAGTCCTTGAGGCCGAGCTGGTTGTGGTTTGCCGCCACCAGTCGCGCCAGGTATTCCTTGGCCTCTTCGTTCTTGTTGTCCTGCTCGGCGCTCTGGCTCAGGTCGAAGACGGACAGGGTCTCGCCTTCTTCGTACTGGCCGGCGCTGTGGATGATCTGGTCGATGTGCTTGAGTGCTTCCTTGTTCGGCGCCAGTACGATGCGGAAGCTTTGCAGGTTGGACACCTGACGTTTGTTGATCTCGCGGTTGAACAGCGCCAACTGGTGCTCGAGGCTGTCGTAGTCGCTGCGGATGTTGCGCAGGGTCCGGGCGATGTCGGTAACAGCCGCACGCCGGGCCTTGCCGAGGGTCAGGGCTTCGTCGGTACGGTGTGCGTAGGCGTTGATCAGCAGTTGCAGGCGACGTTCCATATCGTCTTCGCTGTCGAACTTGGCCACGCCCTTGAGGCGCACCTGGGCGTACAGCGCCTCGATCTGGCCATCGGCACGCAACAGGCCTTGCCAGCTGTCCTGATAGTCGTTGAGCAACGGCAGCAGGTTGTCCATCGAATCGTCGACCGGATCCATGAACGGCGTGCCGAACGGCAGATCCGCCGGCAACAACTGACGGCGGCGCAGGGCGTCGTCGAGGGTGCGTTGCTTGGCTTCCATGTCACCGATCTGCCGGCCGACCAGTTGCAGCTTGGCGGACAGTTGCTGGACGCGTTCGGTGAAAGCATCGCTGGAACGCTTCAATTCGTCCTGGGCGGCTTCCATCTGCGCCAGCTGCTCCAGCTTGTCGCCCTCTTCGGCGCTCAGGGTTTGCGCACGACGGAAGTCTTCCAAGGCTTTCTGGGCATCCAGCACCTGCTGGTACAGCGCTTCGGTCTGGGTCTTGCTCGCGGCGCGGTCGGCGGCCACGGCTTGCTGGGTTTTCAGTTGCTTGAGTTCTTTTTCCAGGCGCTCTTTCTGGTCGCGCAGCGCGGCACGGTCAGCCAGGGCTTGCAGGGCCGGGGGCTCGATGTGCGAGATGTCGATGGACAGGCCCGGTACTTCGAAGCGCTCGCCTTTGAAACCGTCGAGGATCAGCTCTACGGATTTGACCCAGTCGCCGTTGTCGTCGAGGGTAATGCCGTGCTCGCCCAGCGGCAGGCTGAACAGTGCGCTGTTGAACAGGCGCATCAGGCGCTCGACGTCCTGCTGCGAGAATTCTTCGCGCAGGCGGGCGTAGCTGTTGTTGTCGGCGTGGTCGAGTTGTTGCTTGACCGACTTCAGGCGTTTTTCCAGCTCACGCAGGCGTTCTTCCAGGTCCTCGGCACTGAATTGCCGCGACTGCGCCAAGGCACCTGCCAGCTCATCGTGGGCGTCCTTGGCCGCGAGCAGTTGTTGCTCGAGCACCTTGACGTCTTCGACCAGGGCAAAACGATGCTTGAGCACCGCCAGTTCGCCGAGCCAGCGCTGGATGCCAGTGATTTCCCGCTCCAGGCGCATCAGCTCCTGGGTGCCGCCACGCTGGTCGTTCTGCAGGGCGTCCTGCTCGTGGCGATAGTGCTCGGCCTGGATGGTCAGCTCTTCCTTGCGGGCACTGGCGTAGTCCGACCAAGTGCCGAGCAGGGAGTCCAGCAGCGGCGAGAGGCGGTGCAGCTTGCCGCGCAGGATATCGCGCTGTTTCACGCCGTTGGCGAGGGCTTCGACCAGGGGACCGGCTGCCACCAGCGATTGGTAGTCCTGTTCCATGCGTCGTACGTCGCGGAAAGCTTCTTCGCACGCGGCGATGTAGTCGACGCTACCGGAACGCAGGCTGTGCTCGAAGGCGTCGAGGAACAGTTGCTTGAGCTTGGCCGCGGTGATTTCGCGCATGTGCAGCAGGTTGATGAACAGCGCGCGGAAGGTCTTCAGGCTCTGTTCGCTGGTAGAGCGCAGGGGGATCAGTGTCAGGTCCAGCGGGATCGAGGTGTGTCCACCGACCAGCAAGCGCCGCAATTCATCGGGCTTGAGTTCGTAGGCTTTGAGGCCTTCGCGCTCAAGGTTGCTGAACAACTCCTTCTGGCGCAGGCAGGTGTCGTTTTTCTGGTAGTGGGCCAGGTCCAGCCGGCCGGCGTAGGCAAAGAACTGGTGACCGAAGCCGCCACCCGGACCGCGTCCGACCACGCCGATCACGTGGGGGCCATGGGGCAGGTTCACCTCCACCAGGATGTAGCTGGTGTCGGAGGCGAAATAGAAGCGCCGGGATTGCTCCAGGCTGTACTTGCCGAAGCTCATGTCCGACATGCGTGCCAGGATCGGGAATTGCAGCGCATTGATCGAAGCGGATTTACCGAGGTTGTTCGCGCCGTAGACCGACAGCGGCTCTTCCAGCGGGAACAGGCCGAGGGTGTAGCCGGCGGTGTTCAAAAGGGCAAAGCGGCGGATGCCGTAGCGTTCCTTGATCATGCGTCGAGCTCCTGTTCTTCGGCAATGGCGCGGGCCAGGGCGTCTTCTTCGCTTTCATCTGCAAACTCTGCCAAGTCGAGCGGGTCGTCGGTCTGCAGTAGTTTTTCATCGCTGTCTTCATCGATCAGCACCGGAGCCGGCAGCGGCAGTACGCTGTGCAGGCTGGCCGCCAGGTCACGGTCCTGTTGCACCGACAGGCACACATCGAGGAAACGGTGCATCGGCGGCAGGAAACGGTACACGCCGTTTTCTTCGCCGGCGAAGCCGAGTTGGGTCATGCGGCGCATGATTTTTTCTTCCAGCTCATCCTGGGTCTGCACTTCGGCCTGGATGAACAGGTCGCGGTACTTTTCCAGCAGCGATGGCAGTTCATCGCGACCCAGGCTGCCGCCGTCGAGCACGGCAACCGGGTCGCGGCCCTGATCGGCCAGGTGCTCGACAAGGATGAAGGTGAACAGCGCCAGACGCTGCGCGGTCTTATTCACCGCCGCGGCGGCCAGGTCCGGTACGAAATAGTAGAAACCACGGGTGTCGCAGACCAGTTCAAACCCCAGGGCCTTGAACAGCGTGCGGTACTGGTCCTGGAAGTTCGACAGCTGCGCATACAGCTCAGGATCGCGGCGGCTGACGTGGTAGCCCTTGAACAGCTCGCGAAAGATCGGTGCCAGTTGGGACAGTTCGGAAAGATCAAGATGCATGGGGGATGCTCGCAGAATTCTCGGCAGGGTCATCGCCGACCGAGAGCAGGGCGAAGGAGCGCAGGCTGACCTGGTGCTCGTGTGTGTGGTAGTCGCGACGTTCCAGGCGTTCGCGCTTGAAACGTTTTTCCCGGGACAGTCGCGAGAACCAGTACAGCAATTCGTCGGTGGCGCCGTCCGGCTCCTGCTCCAGCAGCCAGGTCATCAGGTCCGGCATCGGCAGGGCGTCTTCGCAGCGTTCGAGCATTTCCCGAACCGTGCGTGGCGCACGTGGAGCTTCGCCTTTCTGGGTTTTGTGGGCCTTGGGGAAGCGCGCCGGTTTCGGTTCGAAGCGGGCCAGGGCATAAACGTAGGCCTCGACCTGGCTGGCGCTGCCGAGGAAGGTGCTTTGCGGGCGTGTGAACAACGGCATTGCCGCCTGCGGCACGGCATCGATGCCTTTTCGGCGAATGGCGGACAGGGCCAGGGCCGCGCCACGGGTGACAGCGTTGTGGCGACGTGCCTCTTCACGCAGCGGCAGCAATAGTTCGCGCGCGTGACGCAGGGTCAACTGGGCGCTGGTCTGCATTTCAAGGATACGCGCGTGAGTGCGCAGCAACATGTCGTCATCGACCAGGTGGCCGAGGCGTTGCTGCTCGGAGAGCATCTTCAGCAGCACGGTTTCAACCTTGCGCACGCCTTGTTCGAAAGCGCCGTCGGCGTTCACCAGATCAATCATCGGCTCGACGTATTCGTCCCAGGTCGCCAGCACTTCAGCGTAACGCTGGCGCAATGGAATCTGTCGGTCGCTGGTTTTCGCCCTTTCGGCGACGGCCACCAGTGCTTGTTCGTCGTTATCGAGTTTTTTCAGTACATCGCGAACTCGCATGTCGAGCAGGCGAAGCTGGCGGGCCAGGTCGTTGCCGTCGCGGATGTCGAAGGCGTCCTGGATGTAGCCGGCCAGGCGCTCGAGATGGCGCAGATAGGCTTCGATTTCCAGGCACAGGCCCAAACGGTGTTCACGGCGCAGGTAGGCGAGGAAGTCGTGAATTTGCGCATTGAGCTCGAAACGGTTCGGGCTTTTCGCCACCGGAACCAGAATATCGAGGCGAATCCACACGTCCAGCAGGCTGGTGATGTCCTGCGGCGTACTGTCGAGTTGCTGGGCGGCCAGTTGCGTGCGCAGTTCGTTGAGGCTCAGGGTGCCTTGGTCGAAATGCTCGCACAGTGGCTCCAGAAGTGCCCAGTGTTCAGCGAGGGCGCGCAAGACGCGCTTGGGTTCGATCATCGGAATGGCCGGCTGGTTGGCGAATAAAAGCCGCGATTGTACTGCATCAGGCACGATGCGATTCACTCTCGGGACGGGCTGTCGCCATTTTTCACAAGTGGAAAGATTATCGGTGCAGTCTATCGATCAACAGCGGGCGATCTTGCGCGAAGGGCGGTAGAATCGGCGCACTTTAGTTATCCACAAGTGGCCGACCTTTGCTTATCGAGTCCCGTCGTCGCGCTTATTTGAACGCCATGCAGGTGGTCAACTGGTTGCCGCGCACCGAATTGCCCTTTGCCGCCCCGTCGCGGCCCGAGCTGCTGGAGCCGCCCGAGACGCTGGTCGAGGCTCCCGTGGCGCCTGTGCCGGTGGTCGAGACGCCCGTCGTGCCTACGGTAAAACCCGCCGAGCGGGTGAAGGTCGAGGTGCCGCGGCCATCGCTGGCCAGTACGCGCACTGGCGCAAAACCTGCGGCCGAGGAGGCGCCGGTGGTCGCCAGGGTCGCGCCAGTGCCGCCGCCGCGCTTTGCCCTGCAACTGCTGCGAGCCGACCGCTGCCTGCTGCTGGTGGAGTTACCCACAGGTGAATCCTTCCAGGCACGCGACCCTGCTTATCTGCTGCTCAAGGACATGCTGCGAGCGGCCGGTCTGCCGGACAGTCCGCAGATCATCGGCGAGCCGGTACGCTGGCCGCTGCTGGTGCGTGGGACTATGGACCAGGGCCCGGAGGCCGCCCGTGACTTTGTGCAAGGTTTCCTCTCGGTGCGCATGGAAGAAGTGCCATGCGCCTGCCTTTGGCTGATCGGCCTGCCCGCGGTGCGGTTTGCCGGTGAAGCGGACTCTGATGCGTTCAACCGCGAATTGCAGATTGAGGGCCTGGGCTCGGCGTGGGCGGTACCGGGCCTGGAATTGTTAATGGAAGAGCCACAGCGCAAGGCCGCCGTGTGGCAAGCCATGCGTCGGCTGATGGCGCGTTGGAAAGAATCGAATGAGTGACGCTGTGTCGTTCCGCCCGATGACCGAGGCGGACCTGGAAACTGTTCTGAAGATCGAGTATGCGGCCTACAGCCATCCCTGGACCCGCGGGATTTTTCTCGATGGCCTGGGCAAGTATCAGATCTGGCTGATGTTCGAAGGTCAGCAGCAGGTGGGCCATGGGGTGGTGCAGATCATTCTTGACGAGGCGCATCTGCTCAACATCACCGTCAAGCCGGAAAACCAGGGCCGAGGCCTGGGTTTGACCTTGCTGGAACATTTGATGTCGATCGCCTACAAGGCCGATGCCCGGGAATGCTTCCTGGAAGTGCGCGACAGCAATACCGCGGCGTTCAAGCTGTATGAGCGTTACGGTTTCAACGAGATCGGACGTCGACGGGATTACTACCCGGCGGTGGGTGGGCGCGAAGATGCGGTGGTCATGGCCTGTACATTGGTGGATTGATCACCATCGTTTTGGTTGAACGCCGATTCCTGCGTAGTAGCTGCNNTAGGACGATCTTTGATTTTTAAGATCAAGATCAAAAGATCGTCCGAACGCGGCCCGAGCCTGCGGCAGCTCCTACAGATCAGCGTTTCTTGTCCAGCGGATCGCGCTGCGCCATCTCCTCCTCGTCCAACCCATTTCCCCCACCGATCTCGTCTTCATCGACAATGCTCAGGTCCCAGTCGGCCTGGTCACCTTCACCTAATTCCTGGGCATCCCGCGCACCGTCCTCACGGATGAGCGTTTCCGGGCTCATGTCATCATCGGTCGATTCATGATCATCGGTCGATGCTCCCGTCATGCCGGCTTCGCGCACGCGTTCTTCGGGTATCAGCTGCTTGCGCTCCTTTTGCGGCAATTCATCGCCGATTTTTGCGCTGGGTTCTTCCGTGTCGAAATCCAGCTCATGCACCGAGCCCATGCGATCTTCGTTATCATCGATGGGTTCCGGTTGCACCGCATCGTACGGACGTCGTGAATCAGTCATGGCAATTCCTCATACTGTTAGCCTTATAGAGTGGACCCACTGGGTTGCAGGGAATTCCACCGGCATGGAGCGCCATGAACGGGCAGCAGCGGGCATTTGCATCACGCGCGTGACCCCGACGGACGGTTGTCTGTCAAAGCAGCGCACCATTATCGAGGCTTCATTGCATGAACGAATTACAAGATCTGATTGATAACAACGAGCGCTGGGCCGACGCGATCACCAAAGAAGATCCTGACTTCTTCGCCAAGCTGGCTCGTCAACAAACGCCGGAGTACCTGTGGATCGGCTGTTCCGATGCGCGGGTGCCGGCCAACGAGATCGTCGGCATGCTGCCGGGCGATTTGTTCGTGCACCGCAACGTGGCCAACGTGGTGTTGCATACGGATCTCAATTGCCTGTCGGTGATCCAGTACGCGGTCGACGTACTCAAGGTCAAGCATATCCTCGTGACCGGCCACTATGGCTGTGGCGGCGTGCGCGCCTCGATGCAGGACCGTCAGTTCGGCCTGATCGACGGTTGGCTGCGTTCGATTCGCGATCTTTACTACGAGAAACGTGAAGAGCTCGCCAAGTTGGCCACCGAAGAGGAGCAGGTCGACCGCCTCTGCGAGCTCAACGTGATTCAGCAAGTGGCCAACGTCGCCCATACCAGCATTGTGCAAAATGCCTGGCACCGCGGGCAGAACCTGTCGATTCACGGTTGCATCTACGGCATCAAGGACGGTCGCTGGAAAAGCCTGAACACCACGATCAGCGGTTTCGAGCAATTGCCACCGCAGTATCGACTGCGTCCGGTCGAGAAGTTGTAAGCCTGCGCAGCAGACGCTTTGCCGACGCCAGTGTTGCAAAAACATCTGGTCGTCGGCGCTCTCCGTCAGTTGACTCGTCAGCCTATAGCGCGGGCGCGGGTATCGCCGGGGCTGGCGCTGGCACCTTGAGCAATTTGAGCTGGGCCTTGATCGATGCTGTCGCACATTTGCCCGCGGCCTGTCCCGGGGTCAGCTTGCGGATCGAGGTGTAGAACAGCGCACAGGTTTTATCGGCCTGGGCCACTTGCCAGGTCTGGGTGCAGCTTTTCAGCTCGATATCGGGATTGGTGTCCGTTTCACGGCCCATAGCGGCCTGCCAGCAAGCGGCACTCAAATCCTGGCCCATGACTTTCAGGCCCGCTGTATCGGCTCGGGCCTGGGCGTCTTTGCCGGTGTAGCTGGCTGGATCGGCGGCAAACCAGATGTAGCTGGGATGGTTGGCGCCCAATAGCGGTACTTTTACTCCGTCGACCGGGCTGATTGTCACCAGGCTCAACACATTCACGGTTGGCCCGTACTGCTGCTTGACCCAGTTGCGCACCGGTGCACCGAAGGCAACCGTTGGCAAGGCCGCGCCGCTGGAATGTACCGTCACCTGCTTGACCATGCTGGTCTGGTAGTCCTTGAAGTAGTCGTAGACGCCTTCCAGATCCTTGCCTGCGTTCGAAGGCGCGGCAATCGGGGCGATATCGATAATGGTTTGGTAGCCCGGTAGCTGCTCGGGTGTGACGCCATTGATGGTCAGCAGCGTGGCCCAGCGATCCGTGGTGGCCGACTTCAGGTAATCCTGGGCCTGGGTCAGCGAATAATCGGGTGGGAAGTGCAGCAGCTCGACGCTTCTGCGGTTTTCCAGGGCCATGCCCAGTGGCAGGAAAAAATGCCAGTTATAGGCCCACTTGCCGTCGGCATTCAGTTTGCTCGCACCGTTGTAGGCCAGCTCGCCGGCGTCAAGCAGTGCTGCCAGGGGTTTTTCATAGCGCCTGGGCACGCCCGTGATTTCGGCATGGAGTTGACCGTTTTCGGTTTTGACCAGGACCTTGGCCTCGCTATAGCCATCGCGCTGCACGCTTTGCGTCAGGTAGTGCTCGACGGTCTGCTCCAGCGTCCAGTTGCGAAAGCAGATCACGTTGCAGTTGTTGGGATAGGCGAACAAACGACTGACGCGTTCGGTGCTGCCCAGCTTCAGGGCGATATCGGCATGAGCAGCGGTGCTCAGGGTGAGGGCCGCGAGAGTGAGGCCTGCGAGTCTTAACATGCTCAGATCCTTTTCAGCGTGGTCGCGATACGAAGATGCACGTCATACTGGATCAACACAATGATGCAGAAAACCAGGCCTCAAGCACTTTTTTTCGAAGCGTGCGATCCAGCCCGCGATCAGTGTTTGCGGGGGAGTGAGGTCAGGCGATCACAACAGGCGTAGCGCCAATTGGCCGCCGGCACGCAAGTACTCGACCTGTGCGGTAACCGCATCCTTGACGATAGCCTCACCGGTATCGCTCAGCTTGGCTTTTTTGGCATCGAGGACGGCGCTTTGCAATAACTGCATGGCGACATCCATCGCTTTCTGAAAGGCCGTCACATTGTTGTGCTGGCCAAATTCGCGGACAACAGCGTCCATGCGGCGATCGGCATCGTCTCGCAGGGCCCTGTACTCAACCACCGAGACGTTACCGTCCTGGTAAATTTCATTGATCAACTCTTCCAGTGTCTTGGATATCGGTGTCATCGGATCTTCCTTGGGTTTTTGGTGATTGATACTCCGGGACAGGTTAATTCAAGGAGGTTGGTTGCGAGAGTCAGGGCTTGCCCTTGGATTGGGTGGGACAACGCTGCGCGTTTTGTAAGAAAAACGCGCAGTCTCAGGTCGCGCTGACCCTCGCTGTAGCCGCTTCCCTATGGCATCACCGGCGGCGTATACGCCAGCGTCGTTCCGAGTGCCCACAGCAGCACCAGCACCAGTGGTGTGTGCACCAGCAATTGCACGAACGAGAAGCCGATCAGGTCCCGCGCCTTCAATCCCAGCACGCCCAGCAGCGGCAGCATGTAGAACGGGTTGATCAGGTTGGGCAGCGCTTCGGCGGCGTTGTAGATCTGCACGGCCCAGCCCAGGTGGTAGTTCAAGTCGTTCGCCACTTGCATCACATACGGTGCTTCGATGATCCATTTACCGCCGCCGGACGGAATGAAGAAGCCGAGGATCGCCGAGTACACGCCCATCAGCAGGGCATAGGTGTCATGGGAGGCAATGCTCACGAAGAAGGTCGAGATGTGGTGGGCGAGGGTCTGCGCGTCGGCGCCCTTGACCGTGGTCATCAGTGCGGCGATCGAACCGTACAGTGGGAACTGGATCAGCACGCCGGTGGTGGTCGGCACCGCGCGGGCCACCGCGTCGAGGAAGCTGCGCGGGCGCCAGTGCAACAGGGCACCGAGCATGATGAACAGGAAGTTGTAGGTGTTGAGACCGGAAATCGCGCTGATCGCAGGTTTGGTGGAAAACTCATGGAACAGCCACCCAGCCGCCAGCAGCACCAACAGGATGGTCAGCAGCGGGCTGTGTTCCAGCCATTCTCCGGGACGGGTGCGTGGTTGCAGTGGTGGCAGGTTGAAACTCGGGTCGACGCCACAGGCCTGGGCGTCTCGCGCCGTGTGCGGGCCGGGGGCAGTGGCGTAGGCGATGATCAGCGAGATGACGATCAAGGCCAGCAACATGACGCCCGACTGCCAGAGAAAGATCGTTTGGGTGAACGGAATCACCCCGGTAATCGACAGGATCGACGGCGGCAGGCTGGCCGGGTTGGCCTGCAACTGCGCAGCAGACGAAGACAGGCCCAGGGCCCACACCGCGCCCAACCCCAGGTACGCGGCTGCACCCGCGGCGCGATAGTCCATCTTAAGGTCGGTACGGCGGGCAAGGGCGCGCACCAGCAAGCCGCCAAACACCAGTGACAAACCCCAGTTAAGCAGCGACGCGACCATGGAAATCAGGGCCACCCAGGCCACCGCGGAGCGCCCGTTTTTCGGCAACTTCGCCAGGCGATCGATCAGCTTCACCGCCGGTGGCGAGCTGGCGACCACATAACCGCCGATCACCACGAACGCCATTTGCATGGTGAACGGGATCAGGCTCCAGAAGCCGTCACCAAAGGCCATGGCCGCATCAGTCGGCTTGGCGCCCATGGCCATGGTGGCCACGGCGACAATGATCACCGCCAGGGCGGCAAATACCCAGGAGTCGGGGAACCAGCGTTCGGCAAAGCTTGAACAGCGCAGGGCAAAGCGGGCGGAGCGGGTATCTTCGATATCAGCGGCCACGGGACTACCTCGAATTATTATGTTTGTTGTGGTCTTCGGGGCAGCATAGGCCCCTCAGGACAGACGCCAACCTTAATTCAAACGAGTGTTTTTTGCGGCGCTGATTTAGGCCTATGGGACTTTGGTCTAACGGGTTGTCCGTCGGCGCGTTTGCGTAGACCATGGGCGCCTTGGTTTTTGCCTGTGCCAGAGTTCTTTTCATGACTGCCAATATAGATCCACGTCCGCTGCCATTCAGCCGCTCGGACTACAAGACCCTGGGGCTCGCGGCTCTCGGTGGCGCGCTGGAAATCTACGACTTCATCATCTTCGTATTTTTCGCCCTGACCTTGAGCCAGCTGTTTTTCCCGCCCGAAATGCCTGAGTGGCTGCGGCTTCTGCAAAGCTTTGGCATCTTCGTCACCGGGTACCTGGCGCGGCCCCTGGGTGGGATCCTGATGGCGCATTTCGCCGACAGTCTGGGTCGCAAGAAGGTGTTCAGCCTGAGCATCCTGATGATGGCGCTGCCGTGCCTGCTGATCGGAATCATGCCGACCTACGCGCAGATCGGCTATTTCGCGCCACTGCTGCTGTTGGCCCTGCGCGTCCTCCAGGGCGCGGCGGTGGGTGGCGAGGTGCCGAGCGCCTGGGTATTCGTAGCGGAACACGCGCCAGTCGGCCATCGCGGCTACGCCCTGGGCTTCCTGCAGGCGGGGCTGACCTTTGGTTATTTGCTTGGCGCCCTGACGGCAACCTTCCTGGCGCAGACTTTTACTCCAGCGGAAATCCTCGATCACGCCTGGCGTTATCCTTTCCTGCTGGGCGGGGTGTTTGGCGTGATTGGCGTCTGGTTGCGGCGCTGGCTCAGCGAAACGCCGGTGTTCATGGCCATGCAAGCCCGGCGCGAGGCAGCCATCGAGTTGCCGTTACGGGCAGTCCTGCGTGAACATCGCCTGGCCCTGCTGCCAGCGATGATTCTCACCTGCGTGCTGACATCAGCGGTGGTGGTGTTCGTGGTCATCACCCCGACCATGATGCAAAAAACCTTCGGCATGACCGCCAGCCACACCTTCGCCCTGAGCGCATTGGGCATCGTGTTTCTGAACATTGGCTGCGTGCTCGCCGGTCTGCTGGTCGATCGCATCGGCGCCTGGCGTACCGTCATGCTTTATAGCCTGTTGCTGCCACTGGGTATCGGCGTGCTCTACACCTGCCTGATCAGCGGTGGCAACTGGGTCGGCCTGGCCTACGCGGTGGCTGGACTGAGTTGCGGAGTAGTGGGCGCGGTGCCATCGGTGATGGTCAGCCTGTTCCCGGCGCGGATTCGCGTCTCGGGTATTTCCTTCACCTACAACATCGCCTACGCCGCCTGGGCGAGCATCACGCCCTTGCTGTTGATCGGCCTGATGCCATGGAGCCCCTGGATCTGCGTGATTTTTTGCGCGGTGATGGGGGCGGTGGGTGTGGGCAGTGCGGCGTATTTCGGCTCNNTTGCCCAGCCGCCGGTACAGCGTGATAGGCAGGGACGATTGGCGCGGTTTCATTATATTTGTAGGACAATCCTCAAGCGCTCTTCAGAAAATCCCTGCAAGGCCGATGGCTAGGCTCTAAGTCGCTTTCTATTCCAGTCCATCGGTGCGTCCCATGTTCAATAAACGCTTGAAGCAGGAGCTGTCGGCTCTTCGCGAAGAACTCTCCAGCCTGCAGCAAGTGAAGGAAAGCCTGGAAAGCGAGATGCTCGTGCTGACCCTCGATATTGACGGGAGGGTGCAGTCGGTCAACCAGAACTTCCTCGGCGAGATGCACTACAAGAGCAACGAGCTGATCGGCCGGCACATCGAAGAGATCGTTCCGGATCATGTGAAAAACGACGAATTCCAACTACGTTTCAAGACCGCACTGAGTCGGGGCGAGCACTTTGCCGGTGCCGTGCGTCTGTTGCGTGGCACTGGCCAGGAAGCCTGGTTGCGTTCAATTGTGCAGCCCGTGCGCACGGCGGACGGGCGGATCAAGCATTTTTCGATTTTCTCCAGCGACCTGACCCGCACCATCGAGGCCTCCCGTGAGCATGAAAACCTGATCGGTGCACTGGTGCGTTCGACAGCGGTGATCGAGTTCGACCTCAATGGCAATGTGCTGACCGCCAACGAGCGCTTTCTCAGTGGTATGGGCTACAGCCTGGCGCAGATCAAGGGCAAGCATCACCGTACTTTTTGCTTTCCCGAGGACTACAACAGCGCCGAATACCAGGCGTTCTGGCGCCGTCTGAACACCGGAGAGTTCGTGGCCGAACGTTTCAAGCGCGTCGACAGCCACGGTCGTACAGTCTGGCTGGAGGCCTCCTACAACCCGGTGACCGATGCCAACAATAAACTCTACAAAGTGGTGAAATTCGCCACGGTGATCACCGATCAGGTCAACCAGGAGCAAGCGGTGGCCGAAGCGGCCAACATTGCCTACGGCACCTCGCAGCAAACCGATCAAAGCGCCCAGCGCGGCAACGCCGTGGTGACGCAGGCGGTGGATGTGATGCGTGACCTGGCCAGGCACATGCAAACCGCTGTCGATGGCATCGAAGCCTTGAATGAGCAATCACTGGTAATTGGCACCATCGTCAAGACCATCAGCGGGATTGCCGAACAAACCAACCTGCTGGCGCTCAATGCGGCCATCGAAGCGGCCCGTGCCGGTGAGCAGGGACGAGGTTTTGCCGTGGTGGCGGACGAGGTTCGGCAACTGGCTTCGCGCACCAGCCAGGCCACCGACGAGATTGTCCTCGTGGTGCGGCAAAACCAGGACATGGCGCGCAACGCCGTGGCCCTGATGGCCGACGGCAAGCTCCAGGCGGAACAGGGCCTGGCGCTGGCGGCGGAAGCAGGCTCGGTGATCGTCGAGATCCAGGATGGCGCGCAGAAAGTGGTCAATGCAGTGGGGCAGTTTGCCAATCAGTTGGCGAGCTGACTCCCTGCGAGCCGCTGGACGGCAGGACCTTGCAGTCGTAACGTGGCGGCTACCCAGGTTGCAAGCCATCCACGATGAGGTCAGGCAATGAGTAAACTGCGTGTGGGCGTTATTTTCGGGGGCCGCTCGACCGAGCACGAGGTGTCGCTGCAGTCGGCGAAAAACATTGTCGATGCACTGGATCGCTCGCGCTTCGAGCCGGTGTTGATCGGCATCGACAAGCAAGGCCATTGGCACCTCAACGACCCCTCGAACTTCCTGCTGAACCAGGAAAATCCGGCCCTGATCGCGCTCAATCAATCCAATCGCGAATTGGCCGTGGTTCCAGGCAAGGCCCACCAGCAATTGGTGGAAACCGCCGGTGCCGATCTGTTGGGTCACGTCGACGTGATATTCCCCATCGTCCACGGCACCCTTGGCGAAGACGGTTGCCTGCAGGGATTGCTGCGCATGGCCGACTTGCCGTTTGTCGGTTCCGATGTGCTGGGTTCGGCGGTCTGCATGGACAAGGACATCAGCAAGCGCCTGTTGCGTGATGCCGGCCTGGCCGTCACGCCCTTCGTCACCCTGACCCGCGCCAGCGCCGCGCGCACAGGCTTTGCCGAGGTCAGCGGCAAGCTCGGCCTGCCGCTGTTCGTCAAGCCGGCCAACCAGGGTTCTTCCGTCGGTGTGAGCAAGGTGAGCGACGAAGCCGAATATGCGGCGGCAGTCGAGCTGGCTTTGAGCTTCGATGAAAAAGTGCTGATCGAGTCGGCGGTCAAGGGCCGAGAGATCGAATGTGCGGTGCTTGGCAACGAAGACGCCATCGCCAGCGGCTGTGGCGAGATCGTGGTGCACAGTGGCTTCTATTCCTACGACAGCAAGTACATCGACGACAAAGCTGCTGAAGTCGTGGTGCCGGCCAATATCAGCGTCGAGTCCAGCGAACGCATTCGCGCGATGGCGGTCGAGGCGTTCCAGCTGCTCGGCTGTTCCGGGCTGGCGCGCGTCGATGTATTTTTGACTGACAGTGGCGAAGTCCTGATCAATGAAATCAACTCCCTGCCAGGCTTCACCCGCATCAGCATGTACCCGAAACTGTGGCAGGCAGCGGGGATGACCTACAGTGAACTGGTCACGCGGCTGATCGAATTGGCGCTGGAAAAACACCAGGCTCGACGGGCGTTGAAAATCAGTCGTTGAGGAAAATGGGCCTGCCTTCGCCCAGGCAGGCCCCTTCACGCTGCAAGCGACTCAATCCCCCAACGTTTCCCCCTCCCGCCGAGGATCAGCCCCACCGGCCAGCGACGCCTTCCCCTGTGCATCCTTGACCCGGACAATCGCCTGGGTGCCGCTGGTCATGTCGATTTCGTTGACGCGGTGGCCCTTGTCCTTGAGTGCCTGGATTAGCGCCGGGCTGAACTGGCCGCTCTCCAGTTCGGTCGGGCCATTTCGGCTGCCGAAGTTGGGCAGGTTGATGGCTGCCTGTGTATCGAGGTTCCAGTCGAGCAGGCCGACGGTGGTTTTGGCCACGTATTCGATGATTTGCGAGCCGCCGGGAGAGCCGAGGCTGGCGACGAATTCGCCACTCTGGCGGTCGAAGATCAGCGTTGGGGCCATGGACGAGCGCGGACGCTTGCCGGGTTCGACGCGGTTGGCGACTTTCTGGCCGTTCTCTTCGGGAATGAACGAGAAGTCGGTCATCTCGTTGTTGAGCAGGAAGCCCTGGACCATCACATGCGAGCCGAAAGCGGATTCGATGGTGGTGGTCATCGACACCGCGCCGCCCTGGTCATCGACCGCCACCACTTGCGAGGTGGAGATGCGCAGGGGGGAGCGGTCTGGCGCGTAGGCGACCTGGATGCCCGGTGGCGTGCCGGGCTTGGCCGTGTCCATGCTGTGCTCGCCGACCAGCGCCGCCCGGCTGGCCAGGTAAGCCTTGTCGATCAAGCCCTTGACGGGCACCGGTACGAAGTCCGAGTCGGCCACGTACTGCGCGCGATCGGCATAGGCCAGGCGCTCGGCTTCGCTGATCAGGTGCACGGCCTCGGCGGTTGGTTCGAGGCCAGCGGCTGTGCTGGCTTTCACCGGTTGCATCGGCGCCAGGGCCCAACGCTTGTCGCTTGTCTCCAGGGCTTGCAGCGTGCCGAGGATCTGCGCCATGGCGATCCCGCCCGATGAGGGGGGCGGCATGCCACAGACCTGCCAGCGCTTGTAGTCGGTGCACAAAGGCGCGCGTTCCTTGGCGCTGTAGTTGACCAGGTCGCTCAGCGACAGGCTGCCCGGGTTGGCGTGACCCTGGACCTTGGCCACGATCTCTTGTGCGATAGGCCCTTTGTACAAGGCATCCGGTCCTTCCTTGGCGATGCGTTGCAAGGCGGCAGCCAAGGGCGGATTCTTCAACAGGGTGCCACTGGCTTTCGGGCTGCCATCGGCATTCAGGAAGTAGGCCGTCATTTCCGCAGAGCGCTTTATGGACGAATCCGCAGCGATCAACCGATGCAGGCGAGGCGAGATGACAAAGCCTTGATCGGCCAATTCGATGGCGGGCTCGAACAGCTGCGCCCATGGCAAACGACCGTGTTTGCGATGGGCCAGCTCAAGGGCTCGCAACACCCCGGGAGTTCCCACCGAGCGCCCGCCAATCTGTGCCTGGGTGAAGGGCATCGGCTGGCCATCGGCCTGCAGGAACAGTTTCTCGGTGGCACCGGCCGGTGCGGTTTCGCGCCCGTCGTAGGCGCGCACGGATTGGCCATCCCAGAGCACGATCAACGCGCCGCCACCGATGCCCGAGGACTGCGGTTCGACCAGCGTCAGAACCGCTTGCATGGCAATGGCGGCATCGATGGCCGAACCGCCCCGACGCAGCATCTCGCGCCCGGCTTCGGCTGCCAATGGGTTGGCGGCTGCGGCCATGTGGCGTGAAGCGTGTCGGGTCTGCAGGTCGGTACGATAACCGGACGCGTTTTCCGGTGCCGTGGGCAGCGTCGGGGCGGACGCGTTGTGGCAGGCACCAAGGGTCAGCGCGGTGATGATCAGCGCCAGGGCTGGCAGGCGCGCGCGACTCGAATGGGAGGCTGGGAACATGGGGGCACTCCGTCCGTGGGATAAATATACCGGGGACTGTATCGGTGACCTCGCAGTGACGCAAACCAGCTCCCGTGGTCGCTCTTCATCAATCGACGGATTTTCTGTAGGGTCATTGCCAGCGATCACCCCACTAGACCCACAAGAGGCAGCCATGCACAGCGAGTTTCCAACCCAGCCCAGCTACCGTTCCCAGCGCGAACAATTCCTGGCGGCGGCAACCGCGGCCGGTGCGACGCTGAGCGAGTATCCCCATCCTCTCAAGGGGCCATCCGGCGAGGCCTTGGGCACCGATGTGGCGGTGCTCGGCGATCCTGGCGCCAAACGCCTGCTGATCGCGCTGAGCGGTACTCACGGGGTCGAGGGCTTCTATGGCTCGGGTTGCCAGATCAAGTGGCTGCAGGAGCTCGGTAAGCGCTCGTTGCCGACGGATGTCGCCGTGGTGATGATTCATGCGATCAATCCCTGGGGTATGGCGTGGCTGCGTCGGGTCAATGAAGACAACATCGACCTGAACCGCAATCACCTGGACTTCGATCGTGCGCTGCCGGATAACCAGGCTTATGACGCGCTGCATGAAATTTATGCCTGCACGCAGTTGCGCGGGCCTGAGCGAGATCGGGCCGATGCCTTGCTGGATGAGCAAATCCGCCTCCACGGATGGCCCGCGGTCATGTCGATTGTCGAAGGTGGCCAGCATGCGCACCCGGACGGATTGTTCTACGGTGGGGTGGCCCCCAGTTGGTCGAATCGCACATTGCAGCAGATTATGCAAAAGCACGTGGCCCATGCTGACGTCGCCCTGTGTTTCGACTTGCACACCGGGGCCGGGGAGTATGGGCATCCGATGTTGTTGACGATCACCGAAGCGGCTTATCCGGCGCTGGCCGATGCCCAGGCAATTTACGGTCCGTGGCTCTACACGTTGCACACCGGCGCCGACACCCTGAGCGAAACCGGTGTTGCAGCCACTGCGACCGGCTACACCTCGCAGGCGTTGCTCAATGCGCTGCCGCAGGTGCGGTTGATGCCGTTCGTGATCGAGTGCGGGACTTATCCGGGGCCGGACGTCCATCGACATCTGCGCGATGACCACTGGTTGCATCTGCACGGTAATGTCCACGATGCGCAGGGGCGAGAGATCAAGTTGAATCTGCTTGAACAGTTCTATCCGGCCGATAGCGATTGGCAGGCCATGGTCTGGCTGCGTACCTGGCAGATCTGGGAGCGGGCGTTGTCGGCGCTACCGGCGATTCGTTGCTGATGATGACGATGATGGTGTAGGAGCGAGCATGCTCGCGATGGACTCAAATGCACCGCGGGGGAACCTGACTCCCCGCGTTATCGTTCAAGTCCATCGCGAGCATGCTCGCTCCTACAAGGGAGCAGCCATTTTCTTGAGGCATAAAAAAACGGCTTACCTTTCGGTAAGCCGTTTTTAGCACTTGGTGGCTACACAGGGACTTGAACCCCGGACCCCAGCATTATGAATGCTATGCTCTAACCAACTGAGCTATGTAGCCAAGATGGCGCGCATTATTCACCGGTAATGCAGATGCGTCAAGCGTAAATTTAAAATATTTCTCTACACTTTCAACCGCTTATCTTCCTGAGCCGAAAAAACGGGGCGGAGGAGGGTATCGATCGAGTGGAAATCTGCCCAATACCGAGGTCGTTAGCAGGCTAAGGGGATGGCGCTGCCGCAACGAAAAATGGCACATTGACGCACCTGCCCGTGTGCACCCCTCTGTTTTTCGGAAATTTCATGGCTATCAGCAACGTTCAGCCCGCCACTGCGGCGGCGTCCGCGCCTTCACAAAGCAGCCCTCTGGTCATGCGCATCATCGGCGCGGTGGCACTGGCGCACCTGATCAACGACCTGATTCAATCGGTGCTGCCGTCGATCTACCCGATGCTCAAGGCCAACTATGGCCTGACGTTCACCCAGGTCGGCCTGATCACCCTGACCTTCCAGCTGACCGCTTCGCTGCTGCAACCCTGGGTCGGCTACCACACTGACCGCCATCCCAAGCCCTGGCTGTTGCCAGCCGGTACGGTCTGCACTTTGATCGGCATCGTGATGATGTCGGTGGTCGGCAGCTTCCCGCTGATTCTGCTGGCGGCGGGCTTGATCGGGATTGGCTCCTCGACCTTTCACCCGGAAGCTTCTCGCGTGGCGCGGCTGGCCTCGGGGGGGCGGTTTGGCCTGGCACAATCGACCTTCCAGGTCGGGGGCAACGCGGGCTCGGCGTTCGGTCCGTTGCTGGCGGCGGCGATCATCATCCCTTACGGCCAAGGGAATGTGGCCTGGTTCGGCTTGTTCGCGGTGTTTGCACTGTTCGTGCTGTACCGGATCAGTCGCTGGTACGCCAACCACTTGAACCTGTTCAAGCTCAAGCAGGGCCAGGCAGCGACCCACGGCCTGTCCAAGGGGCGGGTGACCAGCGCGCTGGTGGTGCTCGGGCTGCTGGTGTTCTCCAAATACTTCTACATGTCCAGCCTCACCAGTTATTTCACCTTCTACCTGATAGAGAAGTTCGACCTGTCGGTGGCCAGTTCGCAGCTGCACCTGTTCCTGTTTCTCGGTGCGGTGGCCGCGGGGACCTTCTTCGGCGGGCCCATCGGCGACAAAATCGGGCGCAAGGCGGTGATCTGGTTCTCGATCCTGGGCGTTGCGCCGTTCACATTGCTGCTGCCGCATGTGGACCTGTTCTGGACCACTGTCCTGAGTGTGGTTATCGGCTTCATCCTCGCCTCAGCCTTCTCGGCCATCGTGGTGTACGCCCAGGAACTGGTGCCAGGCAATGTCGGGATGATTGCCGGGGTGTTCTTCGGCCTGATGTTTGGCTTCGGTGGGATTGGCGCGGCACTGCTGGGCCACCTGGCGGACATTCATGGCATCGAATACGTGTACTTCCTGTGTTCGTTCCTGCCGTTGTTGGGCGTATTGGCGATTTTCCTACCACGCACCAAAAAGGCCTGATCACCTGCCACTAAGCCGTTAGCGCGAGCTTGCACAAGACTTCCGGCTGAAAAGCCGGATAATGGCGGCCATTCGTTTGCTCGCTATTGTGGTATCCCGCATGGAAATCAAGGTCAATTTTCTCGACAACCTTCGACTTGAAGCCAAGTTCGATGACTTCACCGTGGTGGCCGACCAGCCTATCCGCTATAAGGGCGATGGCTCGGCACCGGGTCCGTTCGACTACTTCCTGGCTTCGTCGGCGTTGTGTGCGGCTTACTTTGTGAAGTTGTACTGCGACACTCCCAATATCCCTACCGAAAACATCCGACTGTCGCAGAACAACATCGTCGACCCGGAAAACCGCTACAACCAGATTTTCAAGATTCAGGTCGAGTTGCCGGCAGATATCTCCGACAAAGACCGTCAGGGCATCTTGCGCTCCATCGACCGCTGCACCGTCAAAAAGGTGGTGCAGGCCGGGCCTGAGTTCGTGATTGAAGAGGTGGAGAACCTGGATGCCGACGCCCAGGCGTTGCTGATGCCGGCTTCCATTTCAGGTTCAGGGGCGGGCACCTACATCGTGGGCAAAGACCTGCCGCTGGAACAGACCATTGCCAACATGTCGGGCATTCTGGCCGACCTGGGCATGAAGATCGAAATCGCTTCGTGGCGCAATATCGTACCCAATGTGTGGTCGCTGCATATCCGCGATGCGCACTCGCCTATGTGCTTTACCAATGGCAAGGGCGCGACCAAAGAGGGCGCGTTGGCGTCGGCCTTGGGCGAGTTCATCGAGCGGTTGAACTGTAACTTCTTCTACAACGATCAGTTCTGGGGAGAGGACATCGCCAACGCGGCGTTTGTGCACTACCCGAACGAACGCTGGTTCCAGCCTGGCCCTAAAGATGAACTGCCGCCGGAGATTCTCGACGCCTACTGCCTGCGGGTTTACAACCGCGATGGCGAGTTGCGTGGCTCGCATCTGATCGACACCAACTCGGGCAACGAAGAGCGCGGCATCTGTTCGCTGCCGTATGTACGCCAGTCAGACGGCGAGGTGGTGTATTTCCCCTCCAACCTGATCGAAAACCTGTACCTGAGCAATGGCATGAGCGCCGGTAATACGCTGGCCGAAGCGCAGGTGCAGTGCTTGTCGGAAATCTTCGAGCGCGCGGTAAAGCGCGAAATCATCGAAGGTGAATTTGCCCTGCCGGATGTGCCGGCCGACGTGCTGGCGAAATACCCCGCGATACTGGCCGGTATCCAGGCGCTGGAAGAGCAGGGGTTCCCTGTGTTGGTGAAGGATGCGTCCCTGGGGGGCGAGTTCCCGGTAATGTGCGTCACCTTGATGAACCCGCGTACCGGTGGTGTATTCGCCTCGTTCGGCGCGCACCCGAGCCTGGAAGTGGCGCTGGAACGCAGCCTGACGGAGTTGTTGCAGGGCCGCAGCTTCGAAGGCCTCAATGACTTGCCCCTGCCGACCTTTGAAGGCCATGCGGTGACTGAGCCTAACAACTTCGTCGAGCACTTCATCGATTCGAGCGGCGTGGTGTCGTGGCGCTTCTTCAGTGCCCAGTCCGATTACGAATTCGTGGAGTGGGACTTCTCCGGCCAGGGTGAAAACTCCAATGCCGAGGAAGCCGCGACCTTGTTCGGCATTCTCGAAGGCATGGGCAAAGAAGTGTACATGGCGGTGTATGAGCACATCGGCGCGACGGCCTGCCGCATTCTGGTGCCGGACTACTCGGAAATTTATCCGGTTGACGACCTGATCTGGGATAACACCAACAAAGCGCTGTTTTTCCGCGAGGACATCCTCAATCTGCACAGCCTGGACAAGGCCGGCCTGAAGTCACTGCTCAAGCGTCTGGAAGACAGCGAGCTGGATGACTACACCGACATCACCACCTTGATCGGCATCGAATTCGACGACAATACCGTCTGGGGTCAGTTGACGATCCTGGAGTTGAAGTTGTTGCTCAATCTCGTCTTGCAAAAATATGAAGAGGCCAAGGAGCTGGTGGAAATGTTCCTCCAGTACAACGACAACACGGTCGAGCGCGGCTTGTTCTACCAGGCCGTGAACGTGGTGCTGGAGATGGAACTGGACGAGGACCTGGAGCTGGCCGATTACGAGGCCAACTTCCGCCGGATGTTCGGCAACGAGCGCATGGACGCCGCGATCGGCTCCGTGAACGGCAGCGTGCGCTTCTTCGGCTTGACGCCTACCAGCATGAAGCTGGAGGGCCTCGACAGGCATCTGCGACTGATCGAGAGCTACAAGAAACTTCACGCGGCGCGCGCGAAGGTGACGGGCTAACCCCGTTTAAAGCGCCCACAAAAAAAGCACCCCAGGGTGCTTTTTTTGTTAATGGTTGCGAACGTCAGACGTTGAAGCGGAAGTGCATCACGTCGCCGTCCTTGACGATGTAATCCTTGCCTTCCAGGCGCCATTTGCCTGCTTCCTTGGTACCGGCTTCACCCTTGTACTGGATGAAGTCGTTGTAGGCGATCACTTCGGCGCGGATGAAGCCCTTTTCGAAGTCGGTATGGATCACGCCTGCAGCTTGTGGTGCGGTGGCACCGACTCGCACGGTCCAGGCGCGGACTTCTTCGACACCGGCGGTGAAGTAAGTCTGCAGGTGCAGCATTTCGTAGCCGGCGCGGATCACGCGGTTCAGGCCAGGCTCTTCGAGACCCAGGGCTTCGAGGAACATGTCTTTCTCTTCACCGTCATCGAGCTCGGCGATTTCCGCTTCGATCTTGTTGCACACCGGAACAACCATGGCGCCTTCTTCTTCGGCGATGGCCTTGACCACGTCCAGGTGCGGGTTGTTCTCGAAACCGTCTTCAGCGACGTTGGCGATGTACATGACCGGCTTGGTGGTCAGCAGGTGGAAGCCCTTGATCACCGCCTTCTCGTCGGTGCCCATGTTCTTCATCAGGCTGCGCGCCGGCTTGCCTTCGGTGAAGTGCGAGATCAATTGCTCCAGCAGGCCTTTCTGGACCACTGCGTCCTTGTCGCCGCCCTTGGCGTTGCGCGCGACTTTCTGCAGTTGCTTCTCGCAGCTGTCGAGGTCGGCGAAGATCAGTTCCAGGTCGATGATTTCGATATCGCGTTTCGGGTCGACGCTGTTGGAGACGTGAATCACGTTCTCGTCTTCGAAGCAGCGGACCACGTGGGCGATGGCATCGGTTTCACGGATGTTGGCCAAAAACTTGTTGCCCAGGCCTTCACCTTTCGACGCGCCGGCCACGAGACCTGCGATGTCGACGAATTCCATGGTGGTCGGCAGGATGCGCTTTGGATTGACGATTTCCGCCAGGGCCTGCAGGCGCGGATCCGGCATCGGCACGATACCGCTGTTGGGCTCGATGGTGCAGAAGGGGAAGTTCTCGGCCGCGATACCGGATTTGGTCAGGGCGTTGAACAGGGTGGACTTGCCGACGTTAGGCAGGCCGACGATGCCGCAATTGAATCCCATGGTGTTTCCCCTCGGGTAAAAGTCAGGCCTTCTGGCTGTGCAGGTTTTTCATCGCGCGGTTCCATTCACCGGCGAGGATATCCGGCAGCACGCCGAGGGCAAAGTCGATGCTGGCATCGAGTTTTTCCTGTTCGGCGCGTGGCGCACGACCCAGGACGAAATTTGAAACCATGCTGGCGACGCCCGGGTGACCGATGCCAAGCCGCAGGCGGTGGAAAGTGTTCTGATTGCCCAGTTGCGCAATGATGTCGCGCAAACCGTTATGACCGCCATGGCCGCCGCCCACTTTGAGTTTGGCAACGCCCGGAGGCAGATCGAGTTCGTCGTGTGCCACGAGGATTTCTTCAGGCTTGATGCGGAAGAAACCTGCAAGGGCCGCCACGGCCTGGCCGCTACGGTTCATGTACGTGGTGGGAATCAGCAGACGAACATCCTGACCCTGATGCGAAAAGCGCCCGGTCAGGCCGAAATATTTGCGGTCCGCCACAAGGTTCACACCTTGTGCGTTCGCGATGCGCTCAACAAAAAGGGCCCCTGCGTTATGCCGGGTCTGTTCGTATTCAGCGCCTGGATTTCCCAAGCCAACGATCAGTTTAATGGCAGTCACGATAGGGGCCCTTCATTGGAGTGGTGGATAACATCGCCGCAATCAGGGAGTGCGGCGAAAGTGGACGAAAATTGCTCATTTACCATGATGTAAACTCCGCGTTCTCGCCCGCTTTCTCGCTACGCTCTAGTCCGCGATGTTTCCGGTCACTCCGGCAGCGCAGAGTAAATTACTCTGCAGCGCCTTCTGCAGCTTCTGGAGCAACACGTGGAGCGTGGACGTTGGCAACAGCCTTGTCATCGCCGTGTGCCAGAGCAACAAACTCAACGCCTTTAGGGGCTTTGAGGTCGGACAGGTGAATGATCGAACCGATTTCAGCGTCAGCCAGGTCGACTTCGATGAACTCAGGCAGATCTTTCGGCAGGCAGGAAACTTCGATCTCGGCAACAACGTGCGAGATTTCGCCGCCTTTCTTGGTCGGTGCTTCTTCGTTGATGAAGTGCACTGGAACGATAGCGGTCAGCTTCTGGCCGGCAACTACGCGTACGAAGTCAGCGTGCATCACGTGGCCTTTGGCCGGGTGACGTTGCAGAGCTTTGATTACGACGTTTTGCTTGGTGCCACCAACGTTCAGCTCGATGATGTGGCTGTAAGCCGCTTCGTTTTCGAGCAGTTTGGCAACTTCTTTGGCCAGCATGCTGATGGATTCAGGGGCTTTGTCGCCACCGTAAACTACAGCTGGAACCAGGCTTGCGAGACGACGCAGGCGGCGGCTCGCACCTTTCCCCAGGTCGGAACGCACTTCAGCATTCAGAGTAAAATCGTTCATGTTGTATCTCCAAAATAACCACACTCGCCCCAGCGTTTGCGACCAGCGCTAAAGGCGATATGGGCAAAAAAGCCCCGCCCCGACAGGAATGCCGGGGCGGGGCGCTTTTCGTCAACGAGACATTTCGAGAAGGGCAGGGCCCTTAGCGGAACATCGCGCTGATCGATTCTTCATTGCTGATGCGGCGAACCGCCTCGGCAACTACCGGTGCGATATCCAGTTGGCGGATACGCGCACAGGCTTGTGCTGCAGCGGACAGCGGGATGGTGTTAGTCACCACCAGCTCGTCCAGCACGGAATTTTCGATGTTTTCGATCGCCCGACCGGACAACACAGGGTGCGTGCAGTAGGCGAAAACCTTGGCAGCGCCATGCTCTTTCAAGGCCTTGGCCGCGTGGCACAGGGTGCCGGCGGTATCGACCATGTCATCGACCAGAATACAGGTACGCCCTTCGACATCACCGATGATATGCATCACTTCAGAGTGATTGGCTTTCTCACGGCGTTTGTCGATGATCCCGAGATCCACGCCCAGGGATTTGGCAACGGCACGTGCACGCACGACGCCACCAATGTCCGGGGATACGATCATCAGGTTTTCGAAGCGCTGATCTTCAATGTCATCCACCAGAACCGGGGAGCCGTAGATGTTATCTACCGGAATATCGAAGAAACCCTGGATTTGGTCAGCATGCAGATCAACCGTGAGAACACGGTCGATGCCGACTACGGTAAGCATGTCAGCCACGACTTTCGCGCTGATAGCTACACGTGCGGAACGCGGACGGCGATCCTGGCGGGCATAACCAAAGTAAGGAATAACAGCAGTGATACGAGTAGCCGAGGAGCGGCGGAAGGCATCAGCCATCACTACCAGTTCCATCAGGTTATCGTTGGTCGGAGCGCAAGTCGGCTGAATAATGAAGACATCTTTACCGCGGACGTTTTCATTGATCTCGGCTGTAATTTCGCCGTCGGAGAATTTACCGACAGAGATGTCACCGAGAGGGATATGCAGCTGACGTACGACACGCCGAGCCAGATCGGGGTTAGCATTCCCCGTAAAGACCATCATCTTGGACACGCGCAGTACCTAGAGGCTGAGGGTAACCTGGATGAGTATAGAAAATGGCAGGGGCGGCTGGATTCGAACCAACGCATGGCAGGATCAAAACCTGCTGCCTTACCGCTTGGCGACGCCCCTGTAGCGGCTACCTGGAGAGCCGTGGATGGCCCCCTGCAGGAATGGGCGGCAATTTATCAACTTTCTTGCCGCCTGGGAACCCCCCTGCATCATTATTTTATTTTAAAACAGCGACTTACCATCAAGGATCGACCTGTGCCATCAATTCAGGCACCGATTCAGGGCGATTGGCGAACCGCTGGGCCAGCACCGCACAGACCATCAACTGAATCTGGTGGAACAGCATCAGCGGCAGGATCAACACGCCGATGGTGCTGCCGGCGAACAGCACCTGGGCCATCGGCACACCTGTGGCCAGGCTTTTCTTCGAACCACAGAAGAGGATGGTGATGCGGTCTTGCTGGTTGAAACCCAAGGCCTTGCCCAGCACGGTGGACGCCAGCAACACCAACCCCAAGACCACACAGCAGGCGACCACCAGCCCGGCCAGATCGCGCAATGGAATCTGGTGCCAGATGCCTTCGATCACCGCTTCGCTGAAAGCGCCGTACACCACCAGCAGGATCGAGCCCTGATCGACAAATTTAAGCCAGCTCTTGTTACGCGCCACCCAGGCACCGATCCAGCGGCGAGCGATCTGCCCGGCAATGAACGGCAGCAGTAACTGCACACTGATTTTCACGATCGCGTCGAGGGTCGAGCCGCCCTCGCCATGCACGTCCAGCAGCAAGGTCACCAGCAATGGCGTGAGAAAGATCCCGAACAGGCTGGACGCTGCCGCACTGCAAATCGCCGCCGGAATGTTGCCTCGCGCCAACGAGGTAAAGGCAATCGCCGACTGCACGGTGGCTGGCAGCGCGCAGAGGTAGAGCATGCCCATGTACAGGTCGGCGCCGATCATCGGCGACAGCACAGGCTTGAGCGCCAGGCCGAGCAGCGGGAACAGGACGAACGTCAGGCCAAAGACCAGCAAGTGCAAGCGCCAGTGGCCGGCGCCGGCAATGATCGACTCGCGGGACAGCTTTGCGCCGTGCAGGAAAAACAGCAGCGCGATAGCGCTATTGGTCAACCAGCCAAAGCCCACGGCCACCTGGCCACTGGCGGGCAGGAGGCTGGCGAGAAGGACCACGCCGATCAGGGTCAGGGTGAAGTTATCGGGCAAGAAACGGGGGCGGGTCATCGGGATCATCCAGGCGGCCGGGAACGTGCGACCACAATAGCGCGCGCCCTGATTGCCGGCTAACGCTAACAAGCCAGGAGATATCGCCTAACGGACAGGACGACACGCTGATCTTCTGTAGGAGCGAGCATGCTCGCGATGAACCTGAGAGCACCGCTGGGTGTCAGGCTGCCAGCGTTATCGTTGACGTTCATCGCGAGCATGCTCGCTCCTACAAGCCATATCATTTAGCCATCACATCGGCCGGTGCCTTCTCGATCATGCTTGTAGTGCCGTGCGAGCGGGAACGCCGGCAACCAGGACTCGCGCCGCACCGTCCAGCTTTCATAGGTTGGCTGCAACTGGTCAGGGGCATCGAGCGAGCCCAGGTTCACTTCGATTTCGTCGTCGCTGCGGGCAAACACCGACGAGCCACAGCGCGGACAGAAATAGCGCCCGGCGTAGTCGCGCGTTTCGCCCTCGATCGTCACCGCGTCCTCAGGGAAGATCGCCGAGGCGTGAAAGAGCGCCCCGTGGTGTTTGCGGCAATCGAGGCAATGACAGAGGCCAACCCGGTAGGGCTGCCCCGACGCCGTAATCCGCACATTGCCGCACAGGCAGCCGCCAGTAAATCGTTGCATGCCTCGCCTCCTCTTCAAAAGTTTGAAAGTAGCCGTTCAACGACTGTAGAGGCTCACAAACCCTGCGCAGCAAAAACTTGCGAAAAGCGACAGTAGGCTAAGCTTACGTCAGCTTATTGCCTACGATGCTCGCGGCGGCAGTTGTTGGTTTTATCTGGAGAGCGTCTGCAACAGCTATCTCAGACAGGCCCAAACAATTTGCGCAGGATTGCCGTGATGACCGAGCCGTTCCTCAGTTTTGACCAACTCAAGCGTGCTGCCGCCTCTGGCGAGATCGATACCGTACTGGTGTGCATGGTCGACATGCAGGGGCGCCTGGTTGGCAAGCGCTTCCAGGTCGAGTTTTTCATCGACAGCGGCCATGAAGAAACCCACTGCTGCAATTACCTGCTGGCCGACGACATCGACATGGAGCCGGTGCCGGGCTATGCCGCCGCCAGTTGGAGCAAAGGCTACGGCGACTTCGTGCTCAAGCCCGACATGCGCACCTTGCGCAAGGTGCCCTGGCTTGAGTGCACGGCGCTGGTCCTGTGTGACGTGCTGGACCATCACCATCGAGAGGACCTGCCCCACAGCCCGCGGGCGATCCTGAAAAAACAGGTCGAGCGCCTGCGTGAACGCGGCTACACCGGCATGTTCGCTTCAGAACTGGAGTTCTACCTGTTCGACGAGAGCTACGAGGCCATCCACAAGCGCAACTACCACAAGCCGAAAACCGCCGGGCACTACATCGAGGATTACAACATCCTGCAGACCACTCGCGAAGAGCCGGTGCTGCGGGCAATTCGCAAGCATCTGCAGGCCAGCGGCATTCCCGTGGAAAACTCCAAGGGTGAATGGGGCCCGGGCCAGGAAGAAATCAACATCCGTTACGCCGACGCGATGACCATGGCCGACCATCACGTCATCATCAAGCATGCGTGCAAGGAGATCGCTCAACTGCAGGGCAAGGCGATCACCTTCATGGCCAAGTGGCGCTATGACGCCGCCGGCTCCAGCAGCCACATCCACAATTCGCTGTGGGACAAGAACGCCAAGAAGCCGCTGTTCTTCGATGCCAAGGCCGAGTTCGGCATGTCCAAGCTGATGCGTGCCTGGGTGGCTGGGCAGCTCAAGTACGCCAACGACATCACCTGCTTTCTCGCGCCCTATATCAATTCCTACAAGCGCTTCCAGGCCGGCACCTTCGCCCCTACCCGCGCAGTGTGGAGCCGGGACAATCGCACCGCGGGCTTTCGCTTGTGCGCCGAGGGCAGCAAATCGATCCGAATCGAATGTCGCATTGGCGGTGCCGATCTCAATCCTTACCTGGCCTTCGCCGCCTTGATCGCTGCCGGGCTGGCGGGCATCGATGAAAAGCTCGAGCTCGCCGCGCCCTTCGAGGGCGATGCCTACGTAGACGAGCATTTGCCCGAGGTCTCCAAGACTTTGCGTGAGGCCAGTGCCGCATTGCAGAAGTCGAGCATGTTGCGCGAGGCCTTCGGTGACGAGGTCATCGATCACTACGTGCACACCGCCGAATGGGAACAGAAGGAGTACGACCGGCGGATTACCGATTGGGAACTGCAGCGCGGTTTCGAGCGCTATTGAGATTGCCATGACCAAGACGATTCAACTCATCTCCCCGGTCGATGGCCGGGTTTATGCTGAACGTCCCTGCGCCGATACCGGCCAGCTCTATCGGGCACTGGCGGCGGCGGCCGATACCCAGGCGCAGTGGAAACGCCGGCCGCTGAACGAACGTGCGGCCATTTGCAGCGCAGCGGTGGACGCAATGCTGGCCATGAAGGATGACATCGTCCCGGAACTGGCCTGGCAGATGGGTCGACCGGTGCGCTTCGGCGCCGGCGAACTGCGTGGTTTCGAAGAACGTGCGCGGCACATGATCGCCATTGCGCCTGAAGCTCTGGCAGCGGTGGAGCCCGGGCCTGTCGCGGGTTTCAAGCGCTATATCAAGCGCGAACCGCTGGGCACGGTGCTGGTGATCGCCCCGTGGAATTACCCTTATTTGACGGCAGTCAACTCGGTCATTCCGGCGCTGATGGCTGGCAACAGCGTCATCCTCAAACACGCTTCGCAAACCCTGCTGGTGGGTGAGCGTTTCGCCGAAGCTTTTCGTCGGGCGCATCTGCCTGAAGGGTTGTTCCAGAACCTGGTGCTTGACCACGCCTCGACTGCGCTGGCCATCGCCTCCGGCGACATACAGCAGGTGAATTTCACCGGCTCGGTGGAGGCCGGCAAGATCGTCCAGCAGGCGACACTCACAGGCTTCATTGGCACCGGCCTGGAGCTCGGCGGCAAGGACCCTGCCTACGTTCGGGCCGATGCCGACCTCGAACACGCGGTGGAAAACCTGGTGGACGGCAGCTTCTTCAACTCGGGACAAAGTTGTTGCGCCGTGGAGCGCATCTATGTCGATCAGACAATCTATCCGGCCTTCATCCAGCGTTTCGCCGAATTGACCCGCCGGTACGTGCTGGGCAATCCATTGGACCGCGCCACCACCCTCGGACCGATGGTGAATCCACAAGCGGCCGATTTCGTGCGCGGGCAGATCGCCGAGGCATTGAGTGAGGGCGCCAGGGCGCTGATCGACGCGTTAGCCTTCGCCTCCGATGTGCCCGGCAGCGCCTATCTGGCTCCACAAGTGCTGGTGGATGTGAACCATCAGATGTCGGTGATGCGCGATGAAAGCTTCGGGCCAGTGGTCGGCATCATGCCAGTTGCCGGCGACGACGAGGCCGTTGCCTTGATGAACGACAGTGAGTTCGGGCTCAGCGCGTCCATCTGGACCCGGGACCTGGCCGCCGCCGAACGCCTGGGCGAGCAGATCGAAACCGGCACCCTGTTCATGAATCGCTGCGACTACCTGGACCCGACCCTGGCTTGGACAGGGGTCAAGAACAGTGGCCGCGGCGTGACCCTTTCCCGCTTGGGATACGAACACCTGACCCGTGCCAAATCCTTCCATCTGCGCCACGAGATCTGAGCCATGAGCCTGACTGGAAACTGGAACTACCCCACGAGCATCCGCTTCGGTGTCGGCCGCATCGCGGAACTGGCCGAGACCTGTCGCAGCCAGGGTATCCAGCGCCCGCTGCTGGTCACCGACAGCGGCCTGGGGCGTGCGTCGATCACCACGGCTGCGCTGGATGCCTTGCGCGATGCAGGGCTGGGCGCCGTGCTGTTCTGCGACCTCAAGCCCAACCCGGTCGAAGCCAACCTGGCAGGCGGGCTCGACGCCTGGCGCGCGGGCAACCACGATGGCGTGGTGGCCTTTGGCGGAGGCAGCGGCCTGGACATGGGCAAGCTCATCGCCTTCATGAGTGGCCAGACCCGCCCGGTCTGGGATTTCGAAGACATCGGCGACTACTGGACCCGCGCCGATGAAAGCCGCATTGCCCCGGTCATCGCGGTGCCGACCACCGCGGGTACGGGCTCGGAAGTGGGGCGCGCCGCGGTGATCATCGACGATCGCACCCACACCAAGCGCATCATCTTCCACCCGAAAATGATGCCGCGCGTGGTCATCAGCGATCCCGCCCTGACCGTCGGCATGCCGGCCAAAGTCACCGCAGGCACAGGCATGGACGCCTTGGCGCACTGCCTGGAGTCGTACTGCGCCCCTGGTTTCCATCCCATGGCCGATGGCATTGCGGTCGAAGGCATGCGCCTGGTGAGCAATGCCCTGGTGCGTGCCGTCCACACCCCTTCGGACCTCGATGCACGCGGGCAAATGCTGGCGGCGGCGGCGATGGGCGCCACTGCATTCCAGAAAGGCCTGGGCGGGATGCACGCCCTCGCGCATCCGATCGGCGCGCTGTACGACACCCACCACGGCATGACCAACGCCACATTGATGCCCTATGTGCTGAAGTTCAATCGTCCGGCCATCGAGGAACGCATCACACGCCTGGCGGCGTACCTGCACCTGCCCTCCCCGGGCTTCGACAGCTTCCTGGCCTTCGTCCTCAAATTGCGCAAGGACATCGCCGTGCCACATACGCTGTTCGAGCTGGGGGTGGACGACCAGCAAGCCGACCTGATCGCCGACATGGCGGTGATCGACCCGTCGGCCGGCGGCAACCCGCTGCCTTTGACCCGGGCCGGTGTAGCGGAAATTTTCCAGGCGGCCCTCCACGGCCGCCTTCTGTAGGAGCGAGCACGCTCGCGATGGACGCCAACGATTACGCGGGGAACCTGACTGTGGGAGCGAGCCTGCTCGCGATGAACCTCAACGATAACGCTGGGAACCTGACGCCCCGAGTAATCGTTAACCTCCATCGCGAGCATGCTCGCTCCTACACAAAAGCAGGCAGGTTTCACCAATAGGAAACAGGAGCAGTACGACAAGGGGTTGAAAGCCAATCCATCCGGAGCGCCGGATGGCTGCGTATCAAAACCTGAAGGGGCACACCACAATGAACCCAGCAAGCCAGCCCGGCACCGACGCGCACGACGATGACGTCAAGGTGCTGCACAGCATGGGCTACGCCCAGCAGTTGTCGCGACGAATGGGGGTTTTCTCCAACTTTGCGATTTCCTTTTCGATCATCTGCATCCTTTCCGGTGGCATCAACTCACTGGCGCAGGGCACCTCGGGCGCCGGCGGTGCGTCGATCGGTATCGGCTGGCCGATTGGTTGCCTGATTTCCGGCGTGTTCGCCCTGGCCATGGCGCAGATTTCCTCGGCCTACCCCACCGCAGGCGGCCTGTATCACTGGGGCTCGATCCTCGGCAACCGTTTTACCGGCTGGCTCACGGCCTGGTTCAACCTGCTGGGGCTGGTCACGGTGCTCGGGGCGATCAACGTCGGCACCTATTACTTCTTTTTCGGCGCCTTTGGCCCCACGCTGGGCATGGAAGACACCACCACGACCCGGGTGATTTTCCTGGCGATCCTCACGGGTCTCCAGGCCCTATGCAATCACCTGGGGATCGGCCTGACCGCCAGGCTCACCGATTTCTCCGGCTACCTGATCTTCGCCACCGCACTGGCGCTGACCATCGTCTGCTTGATATCAGCCCCCAGCTACGAGTTCTCCCGGCTGGTGACCTTCGGCAACTACTCTGGCGCGGCGGGTGGCGGCGTCTGGCCGGAAGTCTCCAACAGCTGGGTCTTCATGCTCGGCCTGCTGCTGCCGATCTACACCATCACTGGCTACGACGCCTCTGCCCACACCTCAGAGGAAACCCGTAATGCGGCCATGTCGGTGCCGCGGGGAATGGTCATGTCGGTGGTCTGGTCGCTGCTGTTCGGCTGGGTGATGCTCAGCGCATTCGTGCTGATGTTGCCGAGCATGGACGAAGCGGCCAAGCAAGGCTGGAGCGTGTTCTTCTGGGCCATGAATACCCAAGTTAACCCGCTGCTCAAGGACGGCTTGTACGTGGCGATTTTCATCTCGCAGGTGCTCTGTGGCCTGGCGACCGTGACCTCGGTTTCACGCATGATCTTCGCGTTTTCCCGCGACGGCGGCCTGCCTTGCTCCAAAGCCCTGGCCTCGGTTTCGCCAACCTTTCGCAGCCCGGTGGCAGCCATTTGGACCGGTGCCACACTGGCGGTGCTGTTCGTCTGGGGATCGTCGGTGATATCGATCGGAGAAACGCCGGTGTACACCATCGTGGTCTCCTGCACGGTGATCTTCCTGTTCTTCTCCTTCATCATTCCCATCGTGCTGGGCCTGTTTGCCTACGGGAGCGCAAAATGGCTAACCATGGGGCCGTGGAACATGGGGCGCTTCTGGTACACGGTTTTCGCCCTGCTCTCGGTCGTGTCGATGGTGATCATTTTCGTCATCGGCATCCAGCCACCGAACGACTGGGCGTTGTACATCACCATCGGCTTCCTGGTGTTGACGGCCATCGTCTGGTTCGGTTTCGAAGCGCGACGCTTCCAGGGACCGCCGGTGGGCGACGTGATCCTCAAGCGCCAGGCTGAAATCGCGGCGGCGGAAGCAGCGTTGAACAAACGCTGAAACAACCGCGACTGCCTACCTGTAGGAGCGAGCATGTTCGCGAAAAACCAGAGGGCGCCGCGGGGCATCTGGTTCAACGTGTTATCGTTCACGACCATCGCGAGCATGCTCGCTCCTACAGTGAACCTTGCGCCTGTTCGACAGTAGGCGCCCTCCCGCAGCGCGACGACATGGACGGTCACCATTTCACGCCAGGCTCGCCCCTGCCGATAAGCCTGTTCCTGGCGCAACAGCAAAATCATCATGTGCTCCGTTCGTTCTTTCATACGTCGCAGACTTCACTGCCCGTATCCCCCTGTCTGGAGTTTTCTCAATGCCCTCGCCCCAATCCCTGTCCGCCGCGTTGCTGGGCCTGGCCCTTGTTTGTCCGGCGATCGCCCAGGGCCAGGGCCTGGAGTTGGGGCAAGTGCTGATCGGGGCCGACAACCCGAGTGACGAGGACCAGGGGATCGAGGACGCCAAGGCGCGGCTCGACCAAGTACCCGGCGGCACCAACGTGGTCGACATGCGCCGCCCCCTGCAGGGCCGGGTAGCGAGCAATCAGGATGTACTGGCTTATCAGCCAGGCATCTATGCCCAGTCGGCAGGCAATGAAGGCGTGAAGATCTCGATCCGCGGGTCGGGCATCAACCGTGCGCCGGGCGCCCATGCCTCGGGCCTGTACGCCATGCTCGACGGCCTGCCGCTGACCGGTCCCGGCGGCACGCCCTATGAGCTGCTGGAGCCGCTATGGCTTGACCATGTGGAGGTGCTGCGCGGCGCCAACGGTTTCGACCGCGGTGCCCTGGCCTTGGGCGGGGCCATCGATTACGTCAGCCATACCGGCTACAACGCACCACGGTTGCAGGTACGCTATGCCACGGGCAGCCACGGTTATCAGCAGCGCCAGGTCAGCTCCGGGCAGGTGCTGGGGGACTTCGACTACTACCTGGCCCTGACCGACGCCCGTTCGGACGGCTACCAGGATCACTCCGCCAGCGAGAGCCAGGGCGTCATCGCCAACTTCGGCTATCGCTTCAACCCGAACCTGGAAACGCGCGTCTACCTGCGCTACCGCCAGACCGACAACGACCTCGCCGGCCGGGTCACCAAACACTCCATCGAGCACGACCCGCGCGCGGCCAACCCTGCCTACGTGGCGCGCGACGATCGCCGCGAACAGCCGGGCAGCACCTTTATCGGCAACAAGACCACCTGGTTCATCGATGACGATTCGAGCATCCAGGCCGGCCTTGCCTACCATGACTACCCCATGGACTTGCGCGAAGGCCCCAACCGCCTGAAGGTGGCGTACACGGATGTCAGCGGCACCCTCGACTACAAGCGTCGCGACACCCTCTGGGGCCTGCAAAGCCAGAGCACGCTGGGCCTGCGCGTGACCAAGCACCTGCCCAACGCCGGCGCCAGCGAGCAGGTGCGCATCCCCACCGGCAACACGGCCGGTTATGCGCCAGGCACGCCCATGCGCAACTTCACCTACCAGGGTTCGGACAGCGTCCTGCATGCGGGCAATGACCTGGAGATTGCAGACGACCTATGGCTGACCACGGGCCTGGCAGCCATCTACACCCGCCGGGAAAGCGCGGTGACTTACCCGCAAGGCGGTGGCAAGACCAGTCAGGGCGACTGGGACTATGCCCCGCGCCTGGGGCTGCGCTACCAACTCACACCCGACCTGCAACTGTTCGGCAACCTCAGTCGCTCGGTCGAGGCGCCGCACCCCTGGTCGCTGATCTACAGCTCCAACATCCGCTTCCCGGCAGGCAGCGGCCCCGCCACCGGCACCCAGCGTGATCCAGTCGAGCTGCAAAACCAGACCGCGACCACCCTGGAACTGGGCGGTCGCGGCGACAGCGCGATGGGCCAATGGAGCCTGGCCTGGTACTACGCCCAGGTGCGCCACGAACTGCTCTCGGTATTGCCGGATGCCAACGCCACCACGCCTTACGAACTCAACGCCAGCCCCACCGTGCACCAGGGCGTGGAAGCCAGCCTGTCGAGCAACCTGTGGTCGGGTAACGATGGCGGTCAACTGAGCCTGCGCCAGAGCTACACCTTCAGTGACTTCCATTACCAGGACGACGAGCGCTTCGGCGACAACCGCCTGCCGGGCCTGCCGATGCACTACTACCAGGGCGAACTGCGCTACGACTGGCCCCAGGGATTCTTCGCCGCGCTCAACACGCAATGGGTGTCCAAGGTGGCGGTCGACTACGCCAACAGCTACTACGCCGATCCCTACGCACTGTTCGGCGCGACCCTGGGCTACAACGCGCCCAAGGGTGACTGGCAGACCTGGGTGGACATGCGCAACCTGACCGACAAGCACTACGCCGCTACCGTCACGCCGGGCTACGACGACAAAGGGCTGGACGCGGCGCGGTCGACGCCGGGTGAAGGTATGGGGGTGTATGTCGGGGTGTCGTGGAGCCTGCTGTAAGACATAGGCAGGAAATCCGGCACCCATGAGTCAACGCCCTGCGCAGATTTTGTAGGAGCTGGCTTGCCAGCGATGAGGCCAGACAGGTAAATGCAATATTCGAGGTCGCCTTCGCCGGCAAGCCGGGCTCCTACAGGCCAGTGGTGATCACGACGCCTCGCCCGGTGCAAACAAACACCGAAGGAGCCAGGCTTGCCGGCGAAGAGGGCCGAAAGGTCAGCGCAACATTCTACGCAGCCTTCGCCGGTAATCCGGGCCGTTACAGATCAGGCTAGGAGGTTCTCGCCCCCGGATTCTGCCAGAACGCGGGATCGGCACTCTTTAGCCGCTCGACCGCATTGTTGATGTGGTTGAGCGCGGCATGGCGCGCGCCTTCGGGGTCTCGTGCGGCGATGGCCTCGTACACGGCGGAGTGTTCGACATGCACCGTCCTGGCCAGGTCGTGGCGACGCTCTTCATTGGAGCGGGTGATGCGGATCGCTTCCTTGATGTACTGCGCGATGAACTCGTGCAGTGACGGGTACAGCGGATTGCCCGTTGCCCTGGAAATGGAGTGATGGAACGCCAGGTCTTCCTCGACGCCATCGCGCCCCGCCTGCTCGGCGGCATCGATGGCCTTGAGCGCCTGGTGGATGGCCTCCAGTTGCGCCGGCGAATGCCGCTGTGCCGCCAGTGCCGCCGCCTCCCCTTCTATACCGCGACGCAGTTCGGTGACCCGCAATACCGCCTCGATCGACCCGCTGACGTCCAGGTCGATGGTGAACGCTTTGATGTGCGCACCTTCGCTGACGACGGTGCCGCTGCCTTGGCGGACCTCGACCAGGCCGGCTGACTTCAGGCGCGAGATCGCCTCGCGGATGACCGTCCTGCTCACCCCGAAACGCTCCGAGAGCACGGGCTCAGTGGGCAGGCGAGCACCCGGCAGTACTTCGCCGTTGGCGATATAGGCCTTCAGGGCCGCCGTCACCTGATCGGACAGCGTGCCCTTGGCGGAGTCCTTCAGAACGGCCAGTGCCTCGGCGGAACAGGGGGATTTGTCAGGAGTGGGCATAGGCATCTCTGGGCTCAAATCGGTGAACGGTACTGCATTTTAGACCCGTCGTCCTCTTTGGATTCTACGCCTTGAATTCGTATGACGTATTATGATAAAAAACCGCTGCTCATGTAAATCCGACAAAAACAACGTCACCCACTACAAAAATAAGGATGGGGGAAACACATGACTGAATCAGTGATTCAAACCGGTGCCATCGCGCCCGCCGATCGCTTCGAGGACCTTGCGTATCGCAAAGCCGCGTGGCGTATCCTGCCGCTGTTACTGCTGTGCTACCTCGTCGCCTATCTGGATCGGGTGAACGTGGGTTTCGCCAAACTGCAGATGTCCGACGATCTGCAGTTTTCCGAAGCCGTCTACGGTCTCGGCGCAGGGATCTTCTTCATTGCCTACTTCCTCGTGGAAATTCCCAGCAACCTGATCCTGCATCGCGTCGGTGCGCGGTTGTGGATCGCACGCATCATGATCACCTGGGGCATCATCTCCTCGGCCATGGCCCTGGTCAGTACGCCGATGTCCTTCTACATCATGCGCTTCCTGCTGGGCATCGCCGAGGCCGGGTTCTACCCGGGTGTCATCCTCTACCTGTCCTACTGGTTCCCGACCCATCGCCGCGGCAAGATGTACGCCCTGTTCGCCACGGCAGTGCCGCTCTCGGGACTGATCGGTGCGCCCCTGTCCGGCTGGATCATGAGCGCCTTCAACGGTGACCACGGGTTTGCTGGCTGGCAATGGCTGTTCTTTCTCGAAGGGTTGCCTTCGATCGCCGTCGGTATCCTGGTGATCTTCTGCCTCAGCGACCGCATCTCCAGTGCCGGCTGGCTCACCCGGGAAGAGAAAACCCTGCTGCAAACCCGCATCGACGCCGAAACTGCAGGCCATCAAACCCACAGCCTCAAAGAGGTGTTCCTGCAGCCGCGCATCTGGCTGCTGACGGCGATCTATTTCTGCATGATCGCCGGCTTCTATACCGTGGGCTTCTGGTTGCCGACGCTGATCCGCCAGGCCGGTGTCAGCGATGTCTTGCAGGTCGGCATGCTCACTGCCATTCCTTATGCCGCCGCCGCAATGACCATGATCCTGGTGTCGCGTAGCGCCGACCGGTTGCGCGAGCGTCGCTGGCACCTGGCGCTGACCGCGGTGCTGGGCGGTATCGGCCTGTTCATCTCCGCCACCTGGAGCGACAACTTCACGATTTCGATGATCGGCCTGACCCTGGGTTCCATGGGGGCCATGAGCACCCTGCCGCTGTTCTGGAGCCTGCCTACCGCCTTCCTCGGTGGCACCGCCGCGGCCGCCGGCATTGCCCTGATCAACTCCTGGGGCAACCTCGCGGGTTTCGTCTCGCCGTACCTGATGGGCTTCCTCAAGGACACGACCCACAGCACCACGATCGGCATGTATGTGATGGCAAGCGCGTTGTTCCTCGGCGCCCTGCTGGTCTTCCGAATTCCCGGAAAACTCGTCAACCGTTGACGTTTGGAGTAACTCATGAAAATTCTCGTGACCGGTGCAGCCGGCTTCCTTGGCCGCCGTCTGATCGAAGCCCTGCTGCTGCGCGGCTCGCTGACCGACCGTGCAGGCCAGCCCCAGCCCATCGGGCAAATCGTCGCCTTCGACAGGGTCGCGCTCGAGGGCATCGATGATCCGCGGGTAACGGTGGTGTGTGGCGATATCGCCAACCCTGAAGTGCTGGACAGCCTGATCGACGCCAGCACCGACAGCATCTTCCATTTGGCTGCGGTGGTTTCCAGCCAGGCGGAGGCCGACTTCGAACTGGGCATGCGCATCAACTTCACCGCGACCCAGAACATGCTCGAACGCATTCGCTTGCTCGGTACCTGCCCAAAATGGGTGATGACCAGCTCCGTCGCGGTATTCGGCGGGCAACTGCCGGAACGCGTGCGCGATGATCAGGTGTGGGCACCGCAGAGTTCCTATGGCACGCAAAAAGCCATGAACGACCTGCTACTCGCCGACTACAGCCGACGCGGTTTTGTCGATGGCCGCAGCCTGCGCATGCCGACCATCGTGGTGCGCCCGGGCAAACCCAACCTGGCCGCTTCCAGCTTCGCCAGCGGGATCATCCGCGAACCGCTCAACGGCCAGCCCAGCGTGTGTCCGGTGCCCCTCGATACGCGGCTCTGGCTGATGTCGCCAGCGCAGGCGATCGCCAACCTGATCCATGGTCATGAGCTGGCCGGCGAGCAGATGACCGAGGGTCGGGTGATCAACATGCCGGGCCTGTCGATTACCGTCGAACAGATGATCGATGCCCTGCGCGAGGTCGCTGGTACGGAAGTGGCCGCGCGGATCAGCCTGGAGCGCAATCCGGCGATCGAGCGCATCGTCGGTTCGTGGCCGGGGTCCTTTTGTGCCACCTATTCCCGGGACCTGGGCTTCACCGCAGATGAAGATTTCCGCGCTGTGATCAAGCAGTACATGACTGATTATCTGCCCGGATGAGGAACCCGACATGTTGAATGCCCCTGCCCGCCCTCTGCTGGGCTGCATCGCTGACGATTTCACCGGTGCCACGGACCTTGCCAACATGCTGGTGCGCGGCGGCATGCGCACCGTGCAAAGCATCGGCATACCCGGCGCCGAGGTTGCCGAACACCTCGACGCCGATGCGATCGTCATCGCCCTGAAGTCTCGCACCGTGCCGGCCGCCGACGCCGTTGAGGCGTCGCTCGAAGCGCTGCGCTGGCTGCGCGAACGTGGCTGCGAACAGATTTTCTTCAAGTACTGCTCGACGTTCGACTCGACCGCTGACGGCAACATCGGCCCGGTGAGCGAAGCCTTGCTGGAAGCGCTGGACAGTGATTTCACCCTGGCCTGCCCCGCCTTCCCGGAGAACGGGCGCACGGTCTTTCGTGGGCATTTGTTCGTGCAGGACCAGTTGCTCAGCGAGTCGGGCATGCAGCATCACCCGCTGACACCGATGACAGACGCGAACCTTGTTCGGGTGCTGCAAGCGCAGAGTCAGGGCAAAGTCGGCCTGCTGCGCCATGACACGGTGTCCAAAGGCGTGGAGAGCATTCGCACGCGCATCACGCAGCTTCGCGCCGAGGGTGTGCGCATGGCGATCGCAGATGCGGTGACCGATGCCGACCTGCATCTGCTGGGCGAAGCTTGCGCCGGTCTTGCGCTACTGACGGGTGGTTCAGGGCTGGCGCTGGGCTTGCCGGATAACTTCCGACGGGCTGGCAAACTTCGCGAGCTGGACGCCACCCTGGTACCAAAAGTCGACGGCGGCGAAGTGGTGCTCGCGGGCAGCGCTTCGCAAGCCACCAATGGGCAAGTGGCGAGCTGGCTGCAGGCCGGTCGCCCAGCCTTTCGGATCGACCCTTTGGCCTTGGCGGCGGGAGCGCCGGTCATCGAACAGGCACTGGCCTTCGTCGCTGACACGGCGGAAACGGTACTGATCTACGCCACCAGCTCCCCGGATGAGGTCAAGGCCGTACAACGTGAACTGGGTACCGAGCGCGCGGGGAATATGGTCGAGCAGGCCATGGGCCGGATTGCCAGCGGGCTACACCAGGCCGGGATACGGCGCTTTGTGGTCGCCGGGGGAGAAACCTCCGGGGCCGTGGTGCAAGCCCTGGATATCCAGCTGTTGCAGATCGGTGCGCAAATTGATCCGGGGGTGCCCGCTTGCGTCAGCACGCCCGGCGAACCACTGGCCCTGGCACTCAAGTCTGGCAACTTCGGTGGCCCTGACTTCTTCGCCAAGGCTCTGAAACACCTGGCGGGAGTTCAAGCATGAGCAACGAAAACGCCCTGCGCGAAGTAATCTGTGACGTCGGCAGCCAGTTGTACAGCCGTGGCTACACGGTAGGCAGTGCCGGCAACATCAGCGCCCGGCTCGACGATGGCTGGTTGATCACACCCACGGACGCCTGCCTGGGCCGTCTGGACCCGGCCGCCATTTCCAAGGTCAACCTGGCCGGGGAATGGGTCAGCGGCGACAAACCGTCGAAGACCCTGGGCTTGCACCGTGAGGTCTATGATCGCAACCCGGGTGTCGGCGGCGTGGTCCATACCCATTCCACGCATTTGGTGGCGTTGACGCTGGCCGGGGTCTGGCAGCAGGATGACATCCTGCCGCCGCTGACGCCCTATCAGGTGATGAAGGTCGGGCATATCCCGTTGATCGGCTATGAACGTCCCGGCTCGCCGAAGGTAGCCGAGCGGGTGGCGCAACTGGCCAACAGCGTGCGCGGGGTGATGCTCGAACGCCTGGGTCCGGTGGTGTGGGAAAGCTCGGTGTCGAAGGCCAGTTATGCCCTGGAAGAGCTGGAAGAAACCGCACGCCTGTGGCTGATGAGCAACCCCAAGCCGGCCCCGCTCGACCAGGCCGCGCTGGATGAGCTGCGCGAAGTTTTTGGCGTGCAGTGGTAACCCCCCGGGCCTTGCGCTAAATGCATTTGTAGGAGCGAGCCTGCTCGCGATGGACGACAACGATAACGCTGGAAGCCTGACACCCTGCAGCGCTCTCAGGCTTTTCGCGAGCAGGCTCGCTCCTACAAGCAATGCTGTTTACTTAAGCTTGACGTTATATGTATGGATTGGATTGGATTGGATTGGATTGGGAGCTTATCCGTTTGTTCGGTGATGGCGGCTGGCGGTTTCGCTCTTACAGCGACTCACTTTTCCAAACGCCGGAGTGCCGGCCCAGCAAAAAGTAAGCAAAAGGCTTTGCCCCACCACTCGGTGCCTCGCCAGGGCTCGGCATGTCCTCACTCCGGCATTGCTCCGTGGGTCGCCGCGATGGGCCATCCATGGCCCAGCGCGGCTAAACCGGC
>CXWK01004127.1_pt1 | contig 45899 bp, 39 predicted proteins | sample 590851 | NCBI WGS metagenome assembly CXWK01 (sample SAMEA3498364, study PRJEB10139) | wastewater metagenome | biome: wastewater treatment plant; material: activated sludge | place: Denmark | collected 2014-08-01 | reverse complement strand
ACGCAGCTTTTGCAAAAGGTGATGTACCTTCGGTGCTGCAAAAATTTGATCCAAAAATTGTTTGGAATGAAGCAGAAAATTTTCCCTACGCTGATGGAAATCCATACATAGGTCCGCAAGCTGTTCTCGAGGGTGTGTTTACAAGACTTGGTGCAGAATGGGAATATTGGAACCTAACTGAACAAACTTACTATGAAGCTAATTCAGGAGAAATAATTGTGACTGGTCGATACAAAGCAAAAAACAAGATTACCAGCAAAGAAATAAATGTTCAGTTTGTTCATATGTGGACACTTAATGATGGACTTGTTACAAATTTTCAGCAGTATGCTGATACCTATCAAACAGTTGAAGCAATGAAGTAGAAAATAAAAATCATTTCAAAAAATTAACGGCAAGGATCTGGTTAAATGAAGCAACTAATAAACATAATTCTCAAATTAGTTTTTAGCGAAACTCAAAAGTTTACAAAGTTTGTTTTAACATTACCAAAACTTTAATTACAAAATTTATTGAAAACGCGGACAAATGATTTTATACAAACAAAATTTATCAGTAGTGATACTGTCGTTTTTTTTCGCATCAATTTCGTTTTGCCAAAATGAATATTATGACTATAGTAGTGTTACTCAACCTTTTTCAAAATACTTCAGTCCAAAAGAGTATAATGCCAGCGCAAGCAATTGGTCTATTGCACAAGATAAAAGAGGCATTATGTACTTTGGTAATTCAAGCGGACTCTTAGAGTTTGATGGCTCATCCTGGCGGGAAATAAAAATACCATTTTCAGCACTCGTACGTTCAATTGCAATTAATAACAGCGGGAAAATATTTATTACGGCAGGATCTGATTTTGGATATCTTGAACCGGATTCTGTTGGTGAGTTAAGATTTATTTCTCTAAAGAAACAATTGAATAAAGTCAGGAAAATCGAAAAAGAATTTTGGGATGTAACTGCAAACTCTAAAGGTGTTTTCTTTAAAACACCTGATGAAATTATTAGATGGGATGGAAAAGATTTTAAAATTTGGGATTCTGTTTATGCTTTTAGATTATACAATATTGGTGATGATATTTATTCCCGTAACCAGGGAAGAGGGTTGATGAAAATTGATGGTGATTCAATTTCCGTTATTCCTGATGGTGAATTTTTTAGTGACACTGGTGTTTTTGATATGCTGCCGCTGTTGCAACCGGAAAAAAATAATCCGGACAAAATTCTGATTTCCACCAGCTATAGTGGATTATTTATTTATGATGGTAAGAAAAATATTCCTTTTAAAACTGAGATAGATGAATTTCTATTGACAAATCAGGTATATAATGCTTGCATTTTGATTAATGGTAATATTGCAATTGCAACACAGCGTGGCGGAGTTGTTATAATTGATCGGAATGGTAAGGTTGTTAAATTCTTAAACCAAAATTACGGACTACCGACAAATGTTGCTTATGATGTTTACCCTGATAAGCTTGGTGGATTATGGATTGCAACCAATGAAGGTATTGTTTTTAGCGAAACAGATTCACCGATTTCTATCATTCCTGCTGAAGGACAATTAAGAAGTCAAGTTACTTCAATAACTAGGTTTGAAAATAAAATCTACGCAGCTAATGATATTGGTGTATTGGTTCTTGATCATGGAAAATCAAAATTTGAACTGATCAAAGGAAGTAATAAACCAGCTTACCAGTTACTTAATTTTAACAATTACCTGTTTGCTGCAACTAATTGGGGATTAAGAACCGTTAAAGGAAATCTGTTTGATATAGAACTTGATCCGGAATCAATTAGTTATCTTAACCCTTCTTCACATTTTCCTGATTTAATTTATTTCGGGGGAATTGGATATTTGGGAATAGTTAAAGTCGAAAGTGGAAAATCACCGGTTGTTAAAACTATAAAACTTTCAACCGATGAAATCGGTTCAATTGTTGAAGATAGTGACAGCTCTTTGTGGATATTGCGGGTTGATGGACCAATCGCTCATATCAAAAATAAACTGAAAGGTTTTGAATCAGGTTTTGGAAGTGACAATATTCAAATTGACAATTACACGGAGGTCGGCGGGCTTCCGGGTAGTTACTGGTCACTCTTTAGTTTTGAGGGAAGGTTTCTGCTCGGCACGGATAAAGGAATTTATAAGTTTGATAGTAAAAACAAATCATTCATACCTGATTCAATATTTGGTGCGGAGTTTACTACTCCCGAATACTCTATTTCATTTATAATAAAAAGTAATAAAGAAGGATATTGGATATTAGCTGAAGTTAAAGATCATTACCAGCTTGGAAAAGCATTGCTCCAAAAAGATGGTAAGTACAAATGGATTCCCGAACCACTTTTTCAAAGAATGGATATTAATGATGTAAATACAATCTATTCTGATTATGCTCCCGCAGCTAACACAGAAATTTTATGGATAAGTACGAGTGGAGGATTGGTTTATTATAATCCTGAAATCAAAAAAAATCTTGAAATTCCTTTTTCGGTTTCAATAAGGAAAGCAATTGTTACAAATGATTCATTGGTATTTGCCGGAAATAATACCATTTCCGGAAGCGGCTATAAGGTTAAAATCCCATTTTCACAAAATGATATTCGTTTTGAATTTTCTGCGTTGAGTTATGAAAAATCAGAAGCAAATCAATATCAATATTATCTTGAAGGTAGTGAAGATGGTTGGTCTGATTGGACTACGGAAACAAAGAAGGATTACACAAATCTTTCCGGCGGCAATTATACTTTCAGAATCCGAGCAAAAAATATTTACGGCGTAATCAGTTCCGAAGATAGTTTCAGTTTTAAAGTTTTACCACCATGGTATTTATCATTGTGGGCATATTTACTTTACACATTCATGGCAATTCTTGGAATATTTATGATCGATAGAATTATGCGGCGTAAAATTATTAACCGTGAACGAGACAGAGCGAAGTTGCGTGAAGCTGAATTAATTAAAAAGCAAGCTCAGGAGCTTGAAACAGTTGATAGGTTAGTAAAAGTAATTAACAATGCTGAAGATCTTGAAAAATTATTTAAATCACTTCTTGAGCAAACTGTAAATTTCATTCCTCAAGCTGAAAAAGCTGCGATCTTTTTGCTGGATAGGAACAGCAACCAGTTTAATGTTGCATTTACAACCGGTTATGAAGTTAAAGATCTGGATAAAATTTCATTTTCCCATGAAGAATTAAAAAGAAGATACACTGAAACGTCTCATGAAATTGAAAAGGGAATTTTTATAGTCAGTAATACAAAAAAATTATACGCTGATGATAAACTTTCCGTTTTCAGTAAACCAAGTTCCATGCTTGTAATGGAAGTTGAATGGGATGGCAAACCTGAGGCTTACGTTGTGTTTGATAGTTTTTCGGGTGAAAATGCATTTGACCCATCCACAGCCAGAATATTGCACAGGTTCCGTGAACACGCTGTTTCAGCTATTTCGAAAGCGCAATCGTTAAAAATACTTCAGGAAAAAAATGAAGAAATAATTAAAACCCAGGAGAAACTTATCACACAGGAAAAGCTTGCATCATTGGGTGCGCTTACAGCCGGCATTGCACACGAAATAAAAAATCCGCTAAACTTTGTAAATAATTTTTCTGAAGTGAGCCGTGAACTATTGGATGAGATGAAAACAGAGTTGATCAATAATAACACAAAAGAAGCAATGGAATTATTTGAAAGTCTTGATCAAAACCTTGAAAAAATAAACATACACGGTAAACGCGCAGATTCAATAGTAAAAGGAATGCTTCTTCATTCAAGAGGTACTTTGGGAGAGAAGGTGCTCACAAATATTAACGATCTTCTTGATCAGTATGTTGCTCTTGCATATCACGGTATGAGAGCACAGGATAAAGAATTCAATATCAAGATTGTAAAAGATTTTGATCACTTCCTAGATAAGATAAATGCTGTTCCGCAAGATATCAGTAGAGTATTTTTGAATATAGTTAACAATGCCTGTTATGCAGCTAATGAAAAGAAACAGAAAGCTGGAAGTGATTTTTCGCCTACCTTATTAGTTTCAACTAAACAACTACAACACAATGTTGAAATAAGGATACGTGATAATGGAAATGGAATACCCGAATCCGTAAAAGAGAACATTTTTAATCCATTCTTTACTACTAAACCAACAGGTGCGGGCACAGGCCTTGGGCTTTCGATAAGCTACGATATTATTACCAAAGAACACAATGGTGAATTGAAAGTTGAAACCAAAGAAGGTGAGTTTACGGAGTTTATTATTATTCTACCCAAAATTTAAAGAGGTTATATGAATTTATTAGTTGTTGATGATGAAATTGATGTTCAGTTTTTATTTCAACAAAAATTCCGAAAAGAGATTAAAGCCGGTAAAGTGTTGATTAAATATGCACCCAATGGAACTTCGGCTCTTGAAGTAATTGATTCAATTGAAAATAAAACAGATTTTTTAATCTTAACAGACATTAATATGCCCGAAATGAACGGGATAGAGCTTCTTAAAAGAATAAAAAATAAATATCCTGAGTTAAAAGTTTTTATGATTACCGCATATGGAGATGAGCAGAATTATAATGCTGCAAAAGACTTTGGGGCTGAGGATTATTTTACAAAGCCACTGCAATTTGAATTATTAAAAGAAAAACTTAATCATAATGCAAGCTGAAAAAGAAAAAGTGTTCTTAGCAAAAATTTTAGTGGTAGATGATGAACCGGATCTGGAATCGCTTATCATTCAAAAATTCAGGTCTAAGATTAAATCTGGCGAATATGAGTTTCTATTTGTTAGAGATGGGTCAGAGGCTTTAGAGGTGATTAAAAATAACAGTTCGATTAGTCTTGTTTTAACTGATATAAATATGCCTGTTATGGATGGGCTTACTCTTCTTTCCAAATTGAACGAATTGAATAATAACTTGTTGAGATCGGTTATTGTTTCTGCCTATGGTGATATGGAAAATATAAGAACTGCTATGAACAGAGGCGCTTATGATTTTATAACAAAACCGATTGATTTAAAAGATCTTGAAATAACAATTCAAAAATCACTTAATGAGATTGAACATTACAAAAAAGCGATGGAAAGTCATAATAAATTAATTGCATTACAACAGGAACTTGATATTGCAACAGTTATTCAGACTTCTATTTTACCAAAAACATTTCCGCCGTTTCCCGAAAGAAAGGAATTTGATATTTACGCAAAAATGATTCCTGCAAAAGAAGTAGGTGGGGATCTATATGATTTTTTTATGATAGACAAATACAGACTGGGAGTTGTAATCGCAGATGTTTCCGGAAAAGGAATTGCAGCTGCTTTATTGATGGCGGTCTGTAAAACTTTACTGAAAGCAACTGCTTACAAAGGTCTTCCCTCGGATGATGTTTTATCCGAAGTAAATAAAATTCTGGTAGATGATAGTCCATCTAATATGTTTGTAACTTTATTTTATGGAGTGCTTGATACACGCAGTGGGGCATTTGAATACTCAAACGGCGGGCATAGCCTTCCTTATTTAATTTCGTCAGAAGGAAAAGTAAAACAGCTCGAAAATATTGGCGGTCTTTTGATTGGCGCAGTTAAAGACGTTCCTTATGAATCAAGTGTTGTAATGATAAAACCGGGCGAGAGTCTATTTTTCTACACGGACGGTGTAACAGAAGCGTTCAATAGAGAAAATGAAGAGTTTGGAGAAATAAGACTGTCACAAATAATAGAAAATAAAAATAATTTGAATGCTAATGAGCTAATCAATCATGTCTTTCATGATGTTCAATCTTTTGCTAAAGGTATTGAACAGTCAGACGACATAACCTGCCTTGCTTTAAAATATTGTGCAAAATAGAATTTTTGCAATTCTTCTGTCAAGATATTTTTATTAAGTATTTAAATCAAACTTACCCGCAGTACTTATAATGACTAGGGTGGCTTTGTCATTATTTTTGTACAAACGGGTAAATTCTTTGCGGAAAAAGTATTAGTAAATCCGCAATTGCTATTTAATTAAACCAGAAAAATTTTTCGCACCATAAATTAATCTCACATTTTTTTAGTGTAAGTTAAATTATTTCAAGTCTTTCCATTAAGTTTGAAGTAACGAAAATAAAAATTGTGGAATTATGGAATCAGTTTTTGATCAATATTTTTATCCCGACTCAATTTGTATCGTTGGTGCATCCTCCAAACCCAAAAGTCTCGGCTACGAATTAACGAAATCAGTAAAACAATATGGATATACAGGCGATCTTGCACTTGTAAATCCAAAAGCAGATGAGATTCTTGGATTTAAATGTTATCCAACTATAAGCTCGATAGATTATAGAATCGATCTTGCAATCGTTATGGTACCAAAACAATTTGTTGAAGAAACAATTAAAGAATTGATTGCCAAAAAAACTCAAGCAATTATTCTTATCACTGCAGGATTTAAAGAAACTGGTGAAGATGGCGCTGAAGCAGAGAAAAGAATTTTACAGATCATTCGTGATTCAAATGCACGTTTAGTCGGACCAAACTGTATGGGAATTATCAATGCGATTCCTTCCATTAAAATGAATGCAACTTTTGTTGCAGAAGAACCAAAAACCGGCACAATGGCTTTCTGTTCGCAGAGTGGGGCAATTGGTGCAGCAGTTTTAAACTCATTGAGAGAAACCGATATTCGTTTTGGACAGTTTATTAGTGTTGGAAATAAAGCTGATGTAAATGAAAATGATTTGCTTGAATATTGGCAGGATTGTAAAGATGTAAATGTTATCACATACTATTTAGAAAGTTTTGTTGATGGTGAAAAGTTCAGTAAATATTTTATTGATGACCGAATTACTAAACCGGTAATTGTTTTAAAGGGTGGTAGAACTTCAAGCGGAATAAAAGCTGCATCATCACATACGGGCGCACTTGGCAGCAGCGATAAAGTGGTTGATGCAATTTTAACTCAATTCGGAATTATTCGTGCTGATGATTTAAACGATATGTTTAACACTGCAAAAGGTTTTGAAGAATTTCCAACGCCAAAAGGAAATCGTGTTGCAGTAGTTACAAATGCCGGCGGACCAGCAATCTTAACCGTTGACACACTTGAGAAAAATAATCTTGCACTCGCTGAGTTATCTTATGAAACAAAAACAAAGTTAAAAGTAATTGTTCATCCCGAAGGAAGTGTTAATAATCCAGTTGATTTACTTCCTGGCGGAATTGCAGAGCAGTTTAAAGCTGTTAATGAAATTTTAGTAAATGATGAAAATGTTGATGCGGTGATTTCTGTTTTTGTTGAGCCAATAATGGTAAAAGCATTACCTGTTATTGAGGGAATAAATGAAATCAAATCTGATAAGCCAATCTTCCAGGTTGTAATGCCTTTACCAGAATTTTGGCAAGAGTACAGAACTGAATCAAAAACAAAAAGAGCGTTGTTCAGAAGACCTGAAGATCCTGCAGTTGTGATAAATAATCTTTTAAAATTTCAAAATAAAAAATCCAATACTGGAAGAATAAAATTAGATGAAACAATAAAAGATTTTAAGCTGAATGAAAAATTTGGAAGATTTCTAAATCCTAATGAAGTAACTGAATTGTGTAACTATTATAAATTACCAATTGTAAAAGACGAAGTACATAGCATTGAAGAACTGAATAAAAAAGAAATTCATTTCCCTGTTGTGTTAAAAGCAGTTGGTGATAAAATAATCCACAAAACTGATTTGAAAGGTGTTGTCCTTAATATTAAAACAAAATCAGAGTTGATGAAAACTGCTGAGGAAATGATATGGAATTTTAGTTCTAAAAATATTCAGCTTGATAAATTTTTAATTCAACCATTTTTAAAAATAAAATATGAATTGTTAGTAGGTGCTTTTCGCGATCCGAGTTTTGGTCCCATCATTATGTTTGGTTCAGGTGGAAAATATGTTGAATATCTTGATGATACAGTTATGCGTTCCGCATACTTAACTGAATATGATATTGATGAAATGATTAACTCGACAAAGATTGGTAAAATAATTCAAGGTGTTCGTGGTGAAGAATCTGTGGATATGAAAGTTGTAAAATCAGCAATAAAAAATCTTGCACAAATGATTGTTAGCCATAAAGAAATTACAGAAGTTGATTTAAACCCATTATTAGTTACATCCGAAAATAAAATTCTTGCTGTTGATGTAAGAATTAAGTGTTGAACAATTTTTTAATCAGATTATTTTAATTTGTTCGCTGATTGTCATTCCCGTATAAACGGGAATCCATAATTTAAGATTATAGTCGGATTCCCACTTTCGTGGGAATGACAAAATAGTAAAGTTTTATTTCTCGCATTTACAAATTATCATTCCTAAATTAAACTATGAACCGAAAAAAATTTATAACATCGCTATCTGTTGCATCTGTCGGTGCCACGGTTTTAAATCCATTAACTTTTTCAAAAAGCATATTGCTTGATGAGCCACCAGTTATAAAACCACTAAGATTGAAAACTGGAGATAAGCTTGCAATTGTTGCTCCGGGGAGTTACATCTCTGAAGAAGAACTACAAGATTCTATAAAAAATCTTAATCAACTTGGATTTGAAACAACTCATTCAAAAAAAATTCTTTTGCAAAGCGGATACTTTGCCGGATCAGATAATGATCGTGCAGAAGATTTAATGGAAAAATTTTCTGATAAAAGTATAAAAGGAATTGTTTGTGCTCGCGGTGGTTATGGTTGTGCACGAATATTACCAATGCTCGATTATAATGTTATAAGATCAAATCCGAAAGTGCTGATTGGTTACAGCGATATTACTGCCTTACTTTATGGGATATATAAAAAGTCCGGGTTAGTAACTTTTCACGGTCCTGTTGGTACATCAACTTTTAATGATTATTCGGTGAACAACTTTAAGAAAATTTTAATAAATCCTGAACGAACGAGTCTATTTCCAAATTCTACAAGCGGTGATGATGAAAATGTTTATGGTGTTACTTCTATCGTAAATGGAAAAGGAAAGGGAAGACTAGTTGGTGGAAATTTGTCTATTATGGTTTCGTTAATCGGAACAGAATTTGATATAGATTATTCTAACAAAATTATTTTTATTGAAGAAGTTGGAGAAGAACCTTATCGTGTTGATAGAATGCTAACACAATTAATCCAGGCAGGAAAATTTGAAAATGCTGCCGGAGTTATGATGGGAATTTTTAGAAAATGTGAAGTAAAAGAAAGTAGCGATCTTACTGCTAAATCATTTAACTTGATGGAAGTTCTAAAAGATAGATTTGAGAATTTAAAAATTCCTGTTGTATATGGAATGTCATTCGGACATGTTAAGGATAAGTTTACAATCCCTTTTGGTGTATTAGCAGAACTTGATGTAGATAAACAGACTTTCACTTTATTAGAAAAAGCAGTTATTTAATTTTAATACAATTACCACAAAGGATACAAAGTTATACACAAAGAGGTGTAAGTGATGTTTAACTTTATGAAGTTCGTTACAAAAAAGGAGATTCAAATTGAAAAAATTAATTTATTTAACATCATTACTTTTAATCACCCAATTAACCGGCTGTATCGTATTCCATTCTGTCTCGTATGAGGTGAATATTAATGAGGACGGAACAGGAGTAGCAAAATTAAGTATTGAGGATATTAACAGCGATGCATCAACTAAGGAAGCACTCGATGAAGATGTTAAAAATATCTTGGAGTATGCATTGACGAGTAAGGAATTTATTGATGGTTTGGAAGCGGAAGGAAAGAGAACTGTTTCAAGAAATATATATGTGGAAGGTGAGAAGTTGAATGCAACTATCAGCTATTCGTTTGTTGATATAAGCAGAGTTGAAGGAATGCAATTTGAGGACCCTTACTATTATTTGACTATACCAGTTGAAGACAGCATTATTTCTACAAATGGACAAATTACAAAAACTGCAGAGTATCAAAGAATTGTTTGGGATAAATCGATTAAAACATTAAAGTTTAAAATGTATAGCGATGATACAAACCGTGAAGGCTTAACTTCGCTTGCAAAGTTCTATCAGAAAGAAGATTAATGTTTGTTGAAGTTGTTTTTCCTTTACCTTTCAGAAAAGCTTTCACTTATGCGGTTCCTAAAGAATTGGAGGAATTTGCCAAAGTAGGAGTTCGTGCTGTTGCTCCGTTTGGCAAAAGAACTTTATCAGGCTTCATTGTAAACATTCTAGCTGCTATTTCATTAAAGATAGATGAAATAAAACCTATAACAGACATTCTTGATGACAAGCCGATCTTTACAAATAAAACATTAAAATTTTATGAATGGCTTTCGGAATATTATTTATGCTCACTTGGAGAAGCTTTAAAATTACTTGTACCTCAAGGAACTGATGTTGAAACAAAAAGGAAAATAATTGTTGATAAAGACTTTGTTCAGGAACTTTTATTAAAAGAAAAGAAGAAAGATTCCATAAAGTTTAAGATACTTTTAGAATTGTCTAAAAGAGACGAGCTGAATTTTTCAGTACTTCAAAAAATTGTAAAGAAAAAAAATATTTACTCACAGCTCCGCCAGCTTCATAATCAGGGTGCTGTTACAATTGTAGATGAGGTTGAAGGTGTAAAAGTAAAAGCAAAGAAAGTAAAGCTTGTAAAAATTGCAAAGGAAATCGCAGAGATTTATGCAAGCTTTCCAGAGTTGGATAGAAAGTCTCCAAAGCAAGTAAAAATATTACTTAAGTTAATAGAAGCAAAAGATATTGCATTACCTGTTGCAGAACTTTTGCATAAAACTGAATCATCCCAATCATCACTGACAGGACTTGAGCAAAAAGGTTTTGTTAAGATTTTTGAAAAAGAAGTTGATAGAACCTTCCGAGAAAATTATACAGAGGAGCATCAAAAATTACTTTTAACTAATCAACAGCAAGAAATTGTTGATGAAGTTTTGACGGCACAAAATAAGAATGAGTTTAAAACATTTTTACTTCACGGAGTAACTGGAAGTGGTAAAACACAGGTTTACATTGAACTTGCCAAACAAGCTCTGGAAAAAAATAAAACTGTGTTAATTCTTGTTCCTGAAATATCTTTAACCCCACAAATTACCTCAAGATTTTTTAACAACTTTGGTGATACTGTAACAGTTGTTCACAGTCGGATGTCTGCTGGAGAAAGATTTGATTCGTGGCGGCGAGTATTAAACGGAAAATCCAAAGTTGTAATTGGCGCACGTTCAGCTTTGTTTGCGCCATTAAACAAAATTGGATTGATTGTTGTTGATGAAGAACATGATGCGAGTTATAAAAGCTTTGAGATGATTCCGAAATACAATGCACGAGATGCTGCGGTTGTACTTGGAAATATTTTTACTTGTCCGGTTGTGCTTGGATCAGCAACTCCTTCAATTGAAAGTATGTACAATGCAGAAACAGGTAAATATAAACTTCTTTCGCTTTTCAAACGAATTGATGAAGCAAAACTTCCCAAAATTACTTTTGTAAACATTTCTCACGAAAAAAATAAATCTAAATCGGAAACAGTTTTTTCAAAAGTACTTATCGATAAAATTGATGACCGATTAAAGAAAAAAGAAGGTGTGATAATTCTTCAAAACAGACGGGGATTTTCTACACAAATCTTTTGCAATGATTGTGGTGAAGTTGAAATGTGTGAGAATTGTTCTGTGCCGATGGTTTTTCACATCAATCAAAATAAGATCCAATGTCATTATTGCGGATCAGTAAAACCTGTACCCGGTGCCTGCACACATTGCGGATCAATCAACATAAAATATTTTGGAACTGGGACTGAGCGTGTTGAAGATGAACTGCAATTTTATTTCCCAAATACAAGAATTGAAAGAATTGATTCTGATTCGATTTCCAAAAAATCTTACCTAAGTAATTTGCTTTTAGGATTTAGCAAAGGGGAAATTGATATTCTTGTTGGAACTCAAATGGTTTCCAAAGGTTTGGATTTTCCGCGAGTTACTTTAGTCGGAGTTATTTCTGCTGAAACAACTTTATGGCTGCCAGACTTTCGTGCTGATGAAAGAACATTTCAACTGCTTACTCAAGTTTCAGGCAGAGCAGGAAGAAGTAAAGTTGAAGGTGAAGTCATTATCCAAACTTACAATGAAAAACATTTTGTACTTAGAAAAGTTTTGGAGAATGATTACAAGGGATTTTATGCAAAAGAAAAAACTGATCGTGAAAATATGGGTTACCCTCCATTTACCAGAATTGCTTTGATCGAATCAAAAGATACCTCTATGGATAAAGCAAAAGGTGCTGCATATGATTTTTATAAAGAGATCATTAAATACAAAAATTATTTAAAGATTTCTGATCCAACTACAGCTCAAATATTTAAGTTATTGAACAACTATCGTTATCACATCTTAATAAAAAGTACAAAAGAAAATGATCCTGGCGGAGCAATTTTAAGAAAGGCAATTTTAGAAGCCTGGACTGAGTTTAACAAAAAATCCCGTTACAAGGATGTTAAACTTTTCTATGATGTAGATCCGCAAAGTATAATGTAGAAAAATTATTTCGCTTTTGGCAAAGTGAAATAAAATGTAGTTCCTGAATTGATGGTGCTCTCAATCCATATTTTTCCACCCTGTTTTTCAACAAGTTCTTTGCAAAGCATCAAACCTAAACCAGTTCCGCGTTCACCGGCAGTTCCAATAGTAGAATGAGTTTGGTCTAACTTAAAGAGTTTGGAAATCTGTTTATCATCCATTCCTACACCGGTATCTTTAACTTTGACCAGAATATCATCGCCACTATTCTCAAATGATAATAATATCAATCCAAATTCTGGAGTAAACTTAATTGCATTTGAAATAATATTTCTTAAAATAGTTTCAGTCATGTGTAAATCAGCATAAGCAAAGTATTCAGGAATAAATTCAAAGTTAAGTGAGATACTTTTCTCTTTTAATTTTTGGTAATAAAGATTTCTTATACCGCTCAAAACTAAAGTCAAAGAAATATTTTGCGGATCAAAAACCATTTTACCAGTCTGAATTCGAGACCACTCCAACAAATTTTCCATCAATGTAAAAGTACTTTTTGATGTTTTAGCTGCTTCAAAAAGTATCTCCTTCATTTCATCTTCATCTAGTGAATCGTAATCAGTAACTATAATATCCAGTAAGGACATAATGCCGGAAAGTGGACTTCGTAAATCGTGGGAAATTATAGAGAAAAACTTATCCTTATTTTGATTTGCACTCTCAAGTTCTTCGTTGATTTTTTTTATGTAATCTTCATCATCTTTTTGCTGAGTTATATCAATACATGTTCCAATAAAACCTAAAAAATTATTGATCTCATTAAACCGGGGAATTCCATTTATCATCATCCATCTATAAACATTGTCTTTTCTCTTAAATCTAAATTGATAAGAAAAAGTTGTGCGATTAGTGATCGAATGTTGGTAAGAATTAAACATATCAGTTACATCATCCTTGTGAACATCTTGAATCCAGTTTAATCCTAATTCTTCGCCAACTGATCTGCCTGTAAACTCACACCAAATATTATTTACAAAAATTATAAAACCATCAACGTCAGTAATCCAGATCATAACTGGGGCTGAATTGGCTATGTTTTCAAATCTAGTTTGACTTTCTTTTATTAACTCTGCTTTCATTTTATGATGAGTTAAATCAAATAAAGTAACTATAAATTCTGTTTCGTTTGTTTCAACATTAAAATATTTGTTAAACGAAATTGTTGTATAAAAAGATTTGTTATTATATAGCTTAAACTTTGTCTCAATTGATTTTGGAAATATATTTTCATTGATCTGTTCGAATATTTTTAACACTTGATTTTGATTGCTCTCAATAAAGCTTGTAAATTTTTGTCCCCTACACTTCTGTAAATCTAACTCCACAAAATTGAATGCAGCTTTGTTAAGATCTAAAATCAATCCATCTTTGCTAACAATAAAAATAATTGCCGGGGTATTTTCAAATATTAATTTGTCGTTCAACTTATTTGCTAATATGTGTAAATAAAAAATTGTTAATTACTATCGAAAAAAACTAAAAGTAATTTAGCCTTATTTTTAGATTGTTGCGTAGTGAGACAACTCAAAATTTTGTTTCAAGATGAACTCTTCCAAACCACAGTGATAATTAAAAATCTGCGATTTTGTTATATTTTTAGCATTAGTTAATAATGGCATAATAAGTGAAAAACAGGGTAACCTTGATCAGCGTCTTTACGGAGAAGTGTTAAGCTTAAACTATTTCAATTAAAAGTTTAACAATTAAAATAGGGACGGATGATGAAATTTTTAGGTACACTTTCTCTTGTTTTCTTAACTCTCATTCTATTCAGTTGTGATTCAACTGATACTTCAATTATAACTACAGAAAATCCAACGCAGATTGCTTCTGATTCTGCAAAACCTATAGTTTATACTACACAAACTGGATTTGCACTTACAAAAGAAATAAACGGACTTTTAGGCGGTGAAATTAATTTTGATTCCACTCTTATTGATGAAAATAATGATACAGTAACGATACAAATCGCATTAGTTTTTGATGCAAATTCGTTTTCTGGTACTCAACAAATCACAATAGTACCTGATGCCAATACAGGATCAATTCAGTTTACACCTGCAATGGTATTTAACAAACCAGCAAAACTTGATTTGGAATATTCAGGAATCAATCTTACTAATTTGGGATTTACCTCAAACTCAACTATTGATTTTGTTTATATGGCAGACAATGGAAACATCGAATATATCCTGAAAAATGAATGCAAAATAAAATGGAACAATCAGAGACTATATGTTAAAAAAGCAGAGTTGCCTCACTTTTCAAGATATGCTTTTGTTAGAAAAAGCATCTGATAGTCTCTTATAAGAATATATTTGTGAATGAATCGCTTTGTCAATAAAGCAAAATAAATAAGATTAAAATTTCTTTAACAGAAAAGGACAAGTAATGAAAAAGTACGTAACACTAATACTGATGGTTTTTGCATTGTTATTTGGATGCACACCTGATGCAAATGTAGTTTCACCTGATAATTCAGTGAAACAAACAGCGCAGCTAATAAAGTTGCCAGCTATTAAATCAGGGCTATCAATTGAAAGCCTGTTAACCAGGTCTAAATACATTAATGGTTATAACGGGGGATTGTTTTCTGAATCGTTTGAGTTTCAAAGTGTAACTGGTAATGTTACAATTGTGTCGCAACTTGTATTTCCAGCTAATTCATTTAGCGGAGGTAAAACAATTACCCAAACATTTGATACTGAAACTGCTTCATTGGAGTTTGGTCCGGCAATGGTATTTAATGTACCTGTTAAATATACTTTAACAGTTTCAGGACTTGATTTAACTGGTATAAATCCGGAAACATTAGACTTTGTATATGTTGCTCAAGATGGTTCAATAACCGGAGTAATTTATGACTCAATTATTATGGATGTTACCACAGGCACATTAAAAGTTACAAATGCACAACTAAATCATTTTTCAAGATATGGATTTGTCAACTAAGCAATAAGAAATAATCAATGCAAGATTCAACTACCATATTAAACAATGAAATGCAGAATCTTCTAAAAGCATACTTTGCTGAGGAAGATCTGAATAAATTGATATTTGATTCAAATCATGCTTTACCTAAAGATGATATAAACGCAAAGATCAGCGATTTATATAAAAGGCAATTAGATATCAAAATAGATGAAGCATCTGACAGACAGCATATTGACAGAGCTATCACCTTTGCACAAAAAAGACTTGATGCTGAAAAGTTTTATGAATTCATTCTAGAAATTGGGGATTTATGCAATACATCCGGCAATTTTAATATAGCTCAAGAAATTTTTAACAAAGTAAACAGAAAAACTAATAACAAAAACTATAAAGCTAAATCGCTAATAGGGCTTGCCGATATTTACAGCCGTAAAGCTAATTGGACGAGAAGTATTTCTTTAGTTACTGAAGCTGAAACTATTTTCAAAGAGAACAATGATAAATCTGGCTTAGCAACCTGTTTTAATATGCTTGGATCAATATCAGGCGAAATGGGTGAAATAGAAAGAGCCAAAAATTATTTTAATCAAAGTTTATTTTTTGCTAGTGAAGCTGCCGAACAAGAATTAAATGCTAAGATTGAAACAAACTTGGGTGTAGTTAATAGTATTCTTGGGAATACTGATGAAGCAGTAATGCACTTTGAATCATCAATGATTATTTATAATAAGATTGGCGATTTAAGAAGAGTAGCAGAAGTTTATTTGAATATTGGATTAAATTTTTATCAAAACTCAGATTTTAAATCCTCAGTTTTTGCCTTGGATAAAGGGATAGAGTTAGCAATTGAAAACAATTACCTTGGTGTACTTGCACTATTATACCTTGCAAAAGCTGAAGTTTTAATAAAAGAAAACGACTTTCATTCTGCAAAAGAATTTGCTGATAAATCTTTATCTCTAAGTCACAGTCTTGATGATAAGATGTCAATAGCAGATATCTATAAAGTAAGAGGTATCATAGCAAAATATATGAACGATACACAGACTGCAGAAATTTATCTTATGATTAGTTTAAGAATAAATACCAGTTTACGAAACGGATTAAATATTGCAGAAGTATCTATTGAGCTTGCTGCACTTTATAAAGATTTAAATAACTATGATCAGAGCAAATATTACTATAGCCAGGCAATAGATTTTTACAAAAAATCAAATGCTCCAGACAGAGCAGTTAAGATTGAAAAAATGCTTGGAATTGATTCCAATATATAAACGGGATAGAGGATTTAAATGAATAACACTGAAAAAATTATTGAGCATGTAAAAAAAGTTTTGGTAAACTTCCTTTCTCAGTCTGATACTGATGAGTTTATAAAATCAATTCAAGTACATGCAAAATCATTTTCTGAGCTTAATAATAAAATTGCTGATATTGATAAATCACAGGTGAACATAAACTTTACTGATGGTATTAGTGAAAGAGTACTTGTAGATAAAATAATTACAATAGCTGAAAGAATACTACTTAAAGAAAAATATTTAGATTTACTTTTAGAACTTGCTCAGTTTATGATCAAGATAGGCAATCAATCATTTGCTTTGGAAATTTTGACAGATATGAAGAATTTTATTGGCAATGAAGATTCATTCAGAGTACATCAGGGTGAAGCTAATTTGCTGGTATCCAAAATTTATTGGGCTCAAGCTCAGTGGGATGATTGCGATTTTTATATAAATGAAGCTTACAACAATTTTAAATCTGTCAATTTTGATACAGGTTATGCTAAATGCGAAAATATGTTTGGTACATTGTATGGTGAAAAAGGTGAGTTTAAAAAAGCGCTAACACATTTTGAAGCAGCATTGGATTATCTTAAAAAAAGTGATGACATTTCCACTCAGGCAATGATACTTACTAATCTTGGAATCATCTATACCATTTATGGAGATTATGAAAAAGCCATTTGGAATTACAAGGATTCTATAGAAAAGTTTCAAAAACTTAATGATAATAACCGAATTGCAAGAGTTCATCATAATCTTGGTATGCTTTACACCAGAATGGGTGAATATTTTCTTGCATTAGAATATTTTAACAATTCAATAACTCTCTCCGTTGATAACCAATACCTTTCCAATTGTGCAATTTCATATATCGGCAAAGCTTTTATTTATACTAAACTAAATAATGTGCCTCTTGCAGATGCCTTTACTGATAAAGCAATGGAAATTGCCTGCAAATTAAATGATACGCTTTCGATTGCAGATATTTATAGAATAAAAGGGATAGTTCAATCCAATCTTAATAATTTTGATTTATCTGAAGAATTTTTTGAAAGTAGTATTAGAATTAATGATGATTTTGAAAGTATATATAATAAAGCTGAAAGCTCTAAAGAACTTGGAAATTTACTTACCCAGGAAAACCGAAAAGACGAAGCGGATGTTCATTTAAAATCTGCTGAACAAGAATTAAAAAAGTTCAAGAAAAAAGACTAATTGTATCAGAAAAAATATAATTTAAAATCATTTTCAGTTCTCATTTTCAACTAAGTACCATTACAATCGTTTATAAAATAGTTAATAATTTTATAGTGATTAACTACTATAAAATTAATAACAGTATTAACTTTACACAGTTAAACATTAAAATTTATATCCGCTTATGCAACATATCATTAAGTCATCCTCAATAATTAAAGCCTCATTTAGCTTTTTATTTTATCAATTCTTTATTTTATCTCTATTTTTTTTTACAAATTGTTCAGATAATTCTGATAGAAATACCCAAGGTGTAGTTGTAGGCATTACTTCTGATGTATCAACCATAAACCCACTTTACGCATTTGATCTTCAGGAAGGTCATCTTATTGATTTACTTTATCTAAAACCAGCTCAAGAAATATGGAATGATTCAATTGGAATAATTGAGTTCAGCCCAATGATTGCGGAAAGTTGGATTATTAATAATGATTCAAATTACATTACAATAAATCTAAAAGATAATCTTCGCTGGTCTGATGGAAAATTATTAACTGCTGATGATATTATTTTTTCATTCGATATCTATTCCGATCCAAAAGTAAACAGCAGATTATTTGGCTTATTTGAAAAATTTTATTGTACAGATGATTTACATATTGATATAGAAAAAACTTTTAGAAAAAATTCGGATAAAAGTCTTACAATTTTCTTTAAAGATTATTCAAATTTTTCTCTTTTAGATATAAATCATGCAATTTTGCCTAAGCATCTTTATGATGGAATCAAAAGGGAAGAAGTAGAAACGGCCGAGTTAAATTTTAAGCCTATTACAAGCGGACCATTTAAACTTTATAAATGGGAAAGAGATCAAAAGATTCATCTAAAAGCAGATAGCTCTTGCTATTTATTTGATCATGAAAATATTCAGGAGATTATATTTAAAATTATTCCTGATGAATTTTCAACAATCACACAGCTTAAAATTGGTGAGATTGATATTGTTGAAGATATTAAAACTGAAAAAGTTAATGAGCTTAAAGATGAGTCTAATATAAATATCAGCTCAATTAAAGGTCGTAATTATGATTACTTGGGTTGGAATCATATCGATCCGAAATCATTCTCAGATAAAAAATCCAAACCAAACAAATATTTTGGATCTGCTAAAACAAGAAAAGCTTTATCATTAGCTATAAACAGAGTTGAAATCTTTCAATCAATTGTTGGCAAGTTTGGAGAAATTTATGATTCGCCAATATCTCCAATTTTCAAAATTTATTTTGATAGTACTTTGACAAATATGGAATACAATCCAACCAGGGCAAAACAGTTACTATCTGAAGATGGCTGGATAGATTTGAATAGTGATGGGATTCTTGAAAAGGATAAACTTGAATTTAGTTTTAATATTTATTGCAATACTGGAAATCCAACAAGAGAATTTGCTGCGACAATTATTAAAAATAATCTTAAAGAAATTGGTGTTGATGCTGAAATAATATTCATTGATAAAAATGAACTTATCGATGGACTAATTTCACGAAAGTACGATTCATGGATTTCAGGCTGGAGTATTGAAATTCCGCTTAATTTAGATTCTTACTGGAGTTCGGATCCGGAAAAAAGCATGCTTAATTTCTCATCTTTTGCAAACGCTGAACTAGAGGTATTATTTGATAAAATAAAGCCTTCAAACAGTATTGAAGAGAACAAGTTATACTATAAAAAAATACTTAAGATATTTAAAGAAAGTGAACCTGTTACAAATTTGTTTTGGTCAAATAATATCATTGCATTTAACAACCGAATTAAAAATATAAAGTTTTCTCCACTTGGCTTATTTGCAAATGCTTGGGAATGGAAAATTGAATAGAAAAAAATGATTTGTGGCAAGAAAAATATTTGCTTACCACAAATCCTATTAAATAAAATTATCTGATCATATTACCTATTGATGGAACAACCTGGGCTAATCCAAAAATTATTATCATAAATATTAGCCAGGTAGCAAGTGAAGTTATAATATATTTTTTCACATTATCTGATTTAAACATTTTAGCAAAAGAAATACCCACAACAGCATAAAACCATATTGAAAAGATATCAAGTCTGCTCAATAAAAATCCAGGTAATGATTTTAAATCCATTCCAGTCAACGAAGCAGGATTAAGTCCGGTTAACATTTTACCCATTAGCATTCCAACGATTATTAGAATAACACTTTGTAAAACAGAAATATAAAGTGGTAAACCCATTGCGGTCATTGCTTGTCCGTATGTCCCATCACCTTTAAGCACAAATTTTGCTAAAACAAAAGCCAGTGTTGTAAAAACAAAAAACCAGAGCAGCATTATCACAAAAACGCTGATAGATGGAATTAAATAAATGAACATAGGATTACTTAAAAACTGTGAAGATTGTTCTAATTGTTCATCAGCTTGTTCTCTGCTCATCTGTCCGTTTTCCACCATCTTATCAAATTGTTCACGCATTGCTTTTTCTTGCTCTTGCTGCATTTGATATTTTATTTCCGGATTAGACATATAAATAAAAGTTGAAACTATTGCAACGACTATTAAGGCAAGAAGAGGAAATAACCAATCTGTTGCTTTGGTCGGAAGAAAAACTAATTTAGAAAATAAGTTTGAAGGTTCTGAAATTACCCCAACAATTTTATCAGTATGTGTTAGTGCTTCAACTTCCTGCGGTGGTTCTTGTGATTGTAAAGTATCTTCAGTTTCCATTGCTTCTCCTGTTTATTTTTGAAATGACACATCAGAAAACTATTTAGGAATCAATCAAAAGGCAATAAGAAAGATTAATTTAGTCTAACAATAAAGGCATATCTTTTATTAAATTTGTACAAGAAAAAATTAACACAATTCTTTTATGGAAGTTTTATGAAACCCAAAACCATTATTGAACCTTTCAAAATAAAATCAGTTGAACCAATAAGATTTACAACACGAGAAGAGCGCGAAATTCTTCTTAAAGAAGCGGGATATAATCCATTTCTTCTTCCTGCTGATGATGTTCTAATTGATTTGCTTACCGACAGCGGAACTTCTGCGATGAGTGCAAAACAGTGGGCAGGAATTATGGAAGGTGATGAATCATACGCCGGCTCAAAAAGTTTTTACAGATTTGAATCTGTGATAAAAAATCTTACTAATCTTAATTATATCATTCCAACTCATCAAGGCAGAGCTGCTGAGAAAATATTATTTTCAATTGTTGGCGGGGCAGGAAAATTTATTCCTAATAACACACACTTTGATACGACTCGTGCAAATGTTGAGTTTAGTGGAGCAGAAGCGGTTGATCTTTTAAATGAAGTTGGTAAGCATCCGGAGATTCGTGCTGACTTTAAGGGCAATATGGATATTGAAAAACTTGAAGCATTCATCAAAGAAAAAGGAGTTGAAAATATTCCGCTTTGTATGATAACAGTTACAAATAATTCCGGCGGTGGTCAACCGGTATCGATGCAAAATATAAAAGATGTAAAAGCAGTTTGTAATAAATATGGAATTCCACTTTTTATTGATGCCTGCCGGTTTGCTGAAAATGCTTACTTCATAAAGATGCGGGAAAAAGGATACGAAAATAAAACTCCATTAGAAATTTCTCAGGAAATGTTTTCTTATGCTGATGGAGTTACAATGAGTGCAAAGAAAGATGCACTAGTAAATATTGGTGGATTTCTTGCAATGAATGATGAAGATCTTGCTATGAAATGTAGAAATCTTTTAATTGTTACAGAAGGATTTCCTACTTACGGTGGACTTGCAGGACGTGATCTTGAAGCTGTTGCACAAGGTTTATTAGAAATAGTTGATGAACATTACTTACAATATAGAATTCGAAGTGTGGAATATCTTGGCGAAAGATTAGTTGCAGCCGGTGTTCCGATTATTGAACCACCGGGTGGACACGCAATTTATGTTGATGCAAAAAGATTTTTACCAAATATTCCTGCTGATCAATATCCGGGACAATCAATTGTTTGTGAGCTTTATCTTGAAGGCGGAGTTCGGGCTGTGGAAATTGGAAGCGTTATGTTTGGCAAGTATGATAAAAATGGAAAACTTATTCCAGCGATGATGGAATTAGTAAGAATGGCCATTCCAAGAAGAGTTTATACACAAAGCCACATTGATTATTTAATTGAAGTTATAATTGAAGTTTATAAAAATCGTGATAAGCTTAAAGGTTATAAGTTTACTTACGAAGCCCCAATGTTAAGACATTTTACAGCGCGATTTGAACCAATTGTTTAAGCTTGATTAAGAATGTCATTGTGAGTCCCGATTCAATCTGGACGAAGCTATCTAATAAAAAACTGCAGATTGCTTCACTCGGAGACTCGCTCGCAATGACGGAAGATAGAAATGAAACTAAAAAAACTTTACAAACACGATAACAAGAAACAAATTTGGCGCATTCTTCCAACAACAAATAAAAAAGTTGTATTGGAGGAAAGAGATGCAGCAACCAAGGAAGTTTTTTTTAGTTGTCTTGATGTCGAATCAGGTAAGAAAATATTTAACCAATTTCAGCTGGATGAAAAAAACTGGGTTGGAATAGAAACAGTTTATAATGATTTGATCATTTTTCACAAATACAGCAAACCAGATATGCCGACTCATAAAAGTATAATAGCTTTTGAAATGAGTTCTCAAAAAACTTTATGGCAAAATGATAATTATGTTTTTGCTTTGGTATACGATGATAAAGTTTATTGTTATCAACAAAGATTTGAAAGCCGAAATTTCTTTGCTATAGATTGTTTAACTGGAAATGTTTTAGAAGAATTTGGAAATGATGTTTCAATTTTAAATCAACTTAAAGAAAAACTAGATCAAGATTTTTGGAAACAGAATTACTTGTTTCCTGAATATTTAAATCGAAATGAAAATGGTGAAGAATTACACCAGAAATATTTAAAACAAGTTTTATCAGATAATGTTATTAAGGGTGAAGTAAGTTATCTGAAGATTGAAAATATTTTGTTATTTAACTATCACGAAGTAGATAAAAACAATACTTTTACTAATGTTTTCCACGTTGTTGATTTGTTAAAAAATAAAATTCTACTTAAAGAAACTTTAGACAAAAATTTAGCTAGTTTAATGCCGGAATCATTTTTTGTTAAAGATAATTTTCTCTTTTTGATTGTTGATAAAACAAAGTTGTTAGTTTATCAAATAAAAAAGTAATTCTATGAAAATATCACCAGAAGAAAAAAATATTCTTCTTATTGCTGCACGTCAATCAATCAGTTCTTTGTTTGATGGAAAAGACCCTGACAAACCAGACTATAAAAATTTTCCTTTACTAAAAGAAAAACTTGGAGCTTTCGTAACACTCACAATCAATCATCAATTGCGCGGTTGTATTGGTTATATAATTGGAAGAGAGCCATTATTTGATACAATCTGTTCTGCCTCTATTCATGCCGCTGTAAATGATCCAAGATTTTTAGCAATAAAGAAATCTGAATTTGAAAAAATAAAAATTGAAATATCAATTCTGTCAGAGTTTATCCCGATTAAAAATTATGATGAAATAATAATTGGTACTCACGGTTTGTATCTTGATGAAGGTGGCAGCGGTTTATTACTGCCACAAGTTGCAACAGAACACAAAATGAATCGTGATGAATTTTTATCTGCGCTTTGTAACAAAGCTGGATTTTATAGCGAATTCTGGAAAGAGAGAATGTTAAATATAAAAATCTTTACAGCTGAAATATTTTCCGAAGAAGAAACGGATAAGTAAAATGAAAATCAGGCATCAGCAAGTTGCAGGATATTTTTATCCGGCTGAAAAAGAAAAATTAAAACAAGATATAGCATTATTACTTCAAGTTGCTAAACCGGTAAAAGTATTTAATAAAATATTCGGAATTGTTTCTCCGCATGCAGGTTACATTTATTCGGGAAAAACGGCTGCATATGCTTATAATCTTTTAAAAGATAAATCTTATAAAACAGTAATAATAATTTCACCAAGTCACGCAGAATATTTTCCTGGGATTTCCATTTATGATGGTGATGCTTATGAAACTCCATTGGGCCTAGTTGAAATTGATCAGGAAATTACCGAAAAGATTTTAGCAGATAGTAAAATTGTTTTTAAAGGTATTCAAGGTCATAGAAGAGAACACGCACTTGAGGTTCAAATACCATTTCTTCAGTCAGTTTTAAAAGATTTTAAAATAGTTCCGATTGTAATGGGCGACCAAAGCAAAATGTTTGTAGATCATCTTGCTGAAAAAATTTCTGAAGTTGTTGATGAAAATACACTTATTGTTGCAAGTTCTGATATGTCGCATTTTTATGATTCTGAAGAAGCTGATCGGTTGGATTCAGTTGTTGAACAACGAATTAACGATTTTGATTTTGAACAATTAATCAAAGATATTGATGATCACGAATGTGAAGCTTGCGGTGCTGGACCAATAGCAGCAATGATGAAAGCTGCTGCTTTGAAGAATATTAATCAATCCTATGTTATCAACAGAAGTGATTCCGGCGATGTTACAGGAGATACATCAGAAGTTGTTGGATATTTATCTGCTGTTGTTTACAAAGATTAATTAAATATTCCGGTAACAGCCAAATAGGTTAACATCGCAAATAGTGCAGATAAAGGAATTGTTAAAACCCAAGCCCACAAAATATTTTTTGCAACTCCCCAGCGCACAGCAGAAAATCCTTTTATTGAACCAACCCCAATAATTGCTCCAGTAATTGTATGAGTTGTACTAACTGGGATTCCTAACATTGAAGCCCAACTTATAGTTAATCCCGCTGAAGTTTCTGCACTGAAACCACCAAATGGAGTAAGCTTGGTTACACGCATTCCAAGTGTCTTAATTACTTTCCAGCCACCAAGTAAAGTTCCAAGAGCGATAAATGAATAACTTAAAAATATTACCCAGGTTGGAACATAAAAGGTTGGTCCTAATAGTCCATTTGTAAATAAAGCGATTGTAATAATTCCGATGGTCTTTTGTGCATCATTTGAGCCATGGCTTAAACTATAAAGAGCAGCAGAAATAAGTTGTAATCTTCTAAATTGCTTATCGACTTTACGAGGATTCATATTTCTAACAATCCACATTGTAATCAGTGAGAACAATAATGCCATAAACATTCCGAGTATCGGGGCAAGGAAAATAAAAATAAGTACTTTGGTATAACCACTTATAATTAATGCACCGAATCCTGCTTTCATTACAGCTGCGCCGCCGAAACCACCAATAATTGCGTGCGAAACACTTATAGGCATCCCAAAATGTGTGGCTGATGAAGTTAACACAATTGCACCCACCAAGCCTGAAAGCACGACAAAGTTATCAACGATGTTCACATCAACAATGCCTGTTCCTATAGTTGTCGCTACATGAACTCCAAAAATAAAAGCTGCAGCAAAATTAAAAAATGCAGCCCAGGCAACTGCTTGAAATGGTGTTAATACTCTTGTTGATACAATTGTTGCAATTGAATTTGCAGCATCATTCATTCCATTGTAAAAATCAAAAACAAGCGCCAGGACGATTATCAGTACAACAATTTCCATACTTTATTCTTTATGTATTCTTAAGGAAAATTGATAAAATTACATTTGCTGTAGATTGGCATTTATCACTTGTTCTTTCGAGAAGATCAATTATTTCTTTTTTCTTTATTAATTCAATTGCATCTTTTTCGTTTTCAAACAATTCTTTAATCGCTTGCTGATAAACTTTATCAGCCTCAACTTCAAGATCTTTTACAGCTTTTAATTCATTTACTCTTTTTACTTTTAAATCCTGAATTGCCACACCAAGTTCTTTTACCTGTGCTCGAATAATCAAAGCAAGTTTATCGGTAAAGTCTATTTTCTTTTCTATGTGAAAAGTTTCAACTCTAACAGTAGCTCCTAATAGCATATCACTTATATCATCTAATCTTTTTATCAAAGCAAAAATATCTTCTCGATCAAAAGGCGTAATGTATGTTTTGTTTAGTCTCTTTGTAATTTTGGCTGCTACTTCATCACATCGTAATTCAAGCGGTTTCATTTTAAGTATATGAGCCTGAGCGTCCTCAAACCGAAATATTTTTTCGGTATTATCAGCCATCTCTTCGATAAAACCTATCATATCTTTAAAGTCTTCGAAATATTTTTCTTCTTTGGGTAATAATTTTTTGAACATAAATCACCAATAGTTTTGGAATGTTTGTTATAAAAAGCGTGCCTTCGACAATCCAAAACTAAGTAAAGGATGCTAATTCACCAATAATAATCTTCTCAAAAAATTGCTTTGATTTTGCTATATTCACACCTCAAATTGTACATAAAATTAAGGTGAATTGTGAGCGAAAAGAAAAATAAACCTACAGACGCGGTTGCAAATATTGTATCTCTTGCAAAAAGAAGAGGATTTGTTTTCCAATCCAGTGAAATTTATGGCGGATTAAACGGCTGCTGGGATTACGGTCCGCTTGGAGTTGAACTTCTAAAAAATATTAAAGAAGAATGGTGGAAGTTTATGACTTACCGCGATAATGTGGAAGGTCTTGATGCTTCAATTCTTATGCATCCAAAAGTTTGGGAAGCTTCCGGACACGTTGAGAATTTTACTGATCCGATGATTGATTGTAAACAATGTAAAGCTCGCTTTCGTTTGGATGTTCTTGGTGATTCAATCAATGAAAAGAAAAAAGAAAAAGCTTTAGCAGAACTTAAAAATGATTTTAAAGATGATGCATCTATTTTAGCTAAGATTGAAGATAAAATAAAAAATCCTGGTGATGATGATCCATTTAATATTTTGTTAGAAGATGAACAGGTTGGCAAAACATTATTATCAAAATTAAATTGTCCACAATGCGGAAATGCAAATACATTTACAGATGCACGTAAGTTTAATCTTATGTTCAAAACCTTTGTTGGACCCGTTGAAGACAGCGGAAGTGTTGTTTATTTAAGACCGGAAACTGCGCAGGGAATATTTGTTAACTTTTTAAATGTTCAAAATTCTGCAAGACAAAAACTACCATTTGGAATTGCACAAATTGGTAAGGCTTTTAGGAATGAAATCAATACAAAAAATTTCCTTTTCCGTACACGCGAATTTGAACAAATGGAAATGCAATTTTTTGTAAAACCTGATTCTGCAAAAGATGCTTACGAATACTGGAAAGCAGCAAGACTTGACTGGTTTAAATCTCTTGGAATGACCGCAACAAAACTCCGTTATCACGATCATATAAAGCTTGCACACTATGCTGCTGCCGCTACTGATATTGAATACGAATTTCCTTTTGGCTGGGGAGAGATTGAAGGGATACACAACAGAACAAATTTTGATTTAAGCAGGCACGAGGAATTTTCCGGTAAATCATTAAAATATTTTGATGATGAGTCCAAAGAAAAATTTGTTCCTTACATTATCGAAACATCCGCAGGTGCAAGCAGAAGTTTTATGGCATTTTTAATTGATGCTTATTATGAAGAAGAAGTTAATGGTGAGATGAGATCAGTGTTAAGATTTCATCCAAGACTTGCACCTATAAAAGCTGCAATATTTCCATTAGTTAATAAAGACGGAATGCCTGAAGTGTCACGAGAAATTGAAAAGGATCTCAGAAGAAACTTTAAAGTTTTTTATGATGATAAAGGTGCTGTGGGCAGAAGATATCGCAGACAGGATGAAGCTGGCACTCCATTTTGCATAACTGTCGATACTCAGTCAATGGAAGATAAAACTGTTACTGTTCGTGATAGAGATACGATGGTTCAGGAAAGAGTTGCAATTGATCAGTTAACAAGATATCTGAGTGAAAAACTTCTTAGTTAATTTAGAATTAAAAATTAACAAGTAACAATTAGGCGATTTGTGAGAATCGCCTTTTTGTTTTCACTTGTTTATATCGTCAATCATTAAAAAATTGTGTTGTTAAATTTTAAGGCAATATGAAAAAAATATTTCTATTCATACTTCTGTATGGCGTTTCAATTTCAGCTCAAACTTCCGATTTTGATTCGCGAGTTAGTCAAGGAATCAAACAAATCTATAACATTAAGTTTACTGAAGCAGAAAAAACTTTTCGTTCTGTTATGGCGGATTATCCACAACATCCCGCCGGAAGATTTTTTATAGCAATGATAGACTGGTGGAAAATTCTTCTTGATCCTGATAACGAATCTTACGATGAAATATTTTTTCAAAAATTAGAAGATGTGATTTATCAGTGCGATCAGATACTTGATAAAAATCCAAAAGATGTTGATGCACTTTTCTTTAAAGGTGGATCAATCGGATTTAGAGGAAGACTAAGAGCATTCCGTGAAAGCTGGCTAAAAGCCGCTGATGATGGACGTGAAGCTTTGCCGATTGTAGAAGAGGCGGCATCGCTCGATCCAAATAATATGGATGTACAACTGGGTTTTGGAATCTATAACTATTATGCAGCTGTAATTCCAAGTGAAAACCCTTTAATAAAACCATTGATGATTTTCTTTCCTGATGGCGATAAAGAAAAAGGAATTCAGCAATTAAAAAACACAGCGTTTAATGGAAAATTTGCAAAGTATGAAGCACGTTATTTTTTAATGACGCTTTATTATAGATATGAAAATAATTCATTACTTGCTGATGATTATGCAAAAATGTTGACTAGTGATTTCCCTGATAATCCTGTGTTTGAAAAATGGCGTGGAAGAATTGCAGTAAGAAGAGGTGATTATCAATCAGTTGATTCAATATTTAACAGCGTTATTAATAAATCTGATAAAAAAATGTTTGGTTACAATACTCCAAATTCGGTTCGTGAAGCTGCATATTACCTCGGCAGCAATTTGAAGAATAACGGGTATCTTGATTCGGCAAAAGTATATTTCCAAAAATGTATACAAGAATCTCAAAAGATTGATGAGGATGGTGAAGAATCCGGCTTCCAGGTAAATGCATACGTTTATTTAGCGCAGATAGAAGAACTGTTAAATCATAAAGATGAAGCAATCAGACTTTATGAAAAGATTTTAGATATTAACGATTATGGAAGATCACACTCCATTGCAGAAAATAGTTTGAAGAATTTGCGATCAAAAAATTAGTTTTGTAACCAATATTATAGTCAGAATGAGTTTTAATTGTTAGTCATTCCCACAAAAGTGGGAATCCATTCCGTGCTAGATTAGTTAGATTCCCGTTTTCACGGGAATGACAAAAAAGGGTAAAAACCATCCACATTAAAGGGAAGTTGAAATTCCAATCCTGTGTAAACCGCCAACCAAACCAAGTGATGAATATCCATAATCGAATTGGTAATCAGATATTTTAACACCTAAACCTGCATTAAACCCTGCTATTCCGGCGGTTGAACCAATTTTAAACTCTGAGCGTCGTTCGTTATCATAACCCAATCTTAACTTCATAACTTTGCTTAAAGTAAATTCAGCACCAACTGTAAATGCCTTAAATCGTTGAACAAAATCATCACGATCTTCATTAAGCTTATGGAAATCTACAGAAAGTTTAAGCGGTAGATTTTCTAGTCTTTTAGAAATTCCGATTACAACATCAAGCGGCAAATCTTCTGTAGTGTTATAATATTTTGAAAGTTGACCGCCAAGATTTAAAACTGCAAAACCAAAGTTCCAGTTTTTATCGGGAATGGCATAATGCAATCCCAAATCAACAGCCATTGCTGTAGATGAGCGATCTGCAATTCCTGAATAAATAAATTTTGCATTAGCGCCGTAATAAAAATTTTCATCAAGATTGTTTGCATATCCAATTACAAATGCCATTTCATTGGCGCCAAATTCACCGGTTCGATTGCCAAATTCATCAGCTTCCTCAAAGCTGCCGTAATTGATATATTTAATTGCAGCACCAAATCTTCCAACGTCTTCAAATTCGGTGGAGTATGAAAGACTTGCAAGATTTATATCCATTAAATGTTTTACAAAAGAGAATGAGGCAGGATTACCTTCTAGTAATTCTATTCCTGCAGGATTATAAAAAATTACGTCCGCATCATCATTGTTGGAAACAAAACTTCCTCCAAGAGCTCCCGCACGTGCGCTGCCATCAAGGCGAAGAAAATCATAAGTGTTTTGGCTGTAAGCTAAATTGCCAAAAATTATATAGGTAAGAGATAAAAAGATGACCTTGTTCATTAGTTCTCCAAAATTTCGTTAGCTATTTAAGTATATCGCAAAATAAAGGCAAGGGGAAATATTTTTCTTAATAATTAATTAAAGATATTAGAATTAATAATTTGTATTTGATTACTATCAAGATGTGAGTTGGAGATTCTTAAACATCGCAACCTTAGTGACCATGATCTCATCTAAATCAGGTGAATCCGGTTTAACTTGATTAAACTCTTTTAAGAATTTAATTTTGAAATAAAAAAACGGAGATAGTGTAAAAATGAACGGACTTAAAACTGTATTTCTAATGTCTGCAATGATGGCGCTTTTTCTGCTTATCGGTTACGCAATTGGCGGAACGACGGGAATGACAATAGCTTTTGTGTTTTCTTTAGTTATGAATTTTGGTTCTTACTGGTTTTCTGATAAGATTGTTTTGGCAATGTATAAAGCACAGCCGATTACAAGAGAGCAATCACCAAAATTTTATGATATGGTTGAGCAGTTAGCACAAAACGCAAATCTGCCGATGCCTAAGGTTTACATTATAAATGATCCAACTCCTAATGCATTTGCTACAGGAAGAAATCCACAGAATGCTGCTGTTGCTGCAACAACAGGAATTCTGCAAGGATTAAATAATGAAGAACTTGCAGGCGTTATGGCACACGAACTTGCTCACGTAAAACACAGAGATATTCTAATCAGTACAATTGCTGCGACTTTAGTGGGAACAATTTCTTACATCGCACAAATGGCTGGCTGGGCAGCAATGTTTGGAAGAAGTAATGATAGAGAAGAAGGTGGTGGAATTGGTGGATTATTCTTAATAATACTTTCACCAATTATTGCTATGCTTTTACAAATGTCAATTTCAAGATCTCGTGAGTTTGCTGCCGATGCCGGAGGTGCTGAAATTAGTGGTAATCCAATGGCTCTTGCTTCTGCATTGCAAAAAATTTCAAGTGGCAATCAGGTAAGCCATCTGAGAAATACAAATCCATCAACTGCGCATATGTTTATTATCAGTCCTTTTCTTGGTGGATTAGGTAAATTATTTTCTACACATCCACCGGTTGAACAGAGAATAACTAAACTTCAAGAAATTGCATCTGGTAGAAGATAGTAGTTTGTGTATGGTTTGTAGTTGATAGTGGGTTGGAGTTTTAAATTAAACTTGATAAAGAAATTCTTTCTACCAATATTTGTTCTAAGATGAATTTCAATTTTATACATAAGGACGGAGTGATTAAAAAATCTCTCCGTTTTTTATTCTTTATTTCTCTATTCCAAATACAGTCATATTCTCAGACAATTTCTAACTTAGATGTTTTTTATAATTTGGTTGATTCAGCTTCCGGATATTTGTTTAGAGATTTAACTGATGTTAAAAAAGTAAATCTTGAAATGAATTTTGGAACTGATTATTCCATTTTCGCAAACCAGGTTAGAGGCAAATTGATTAAAAATGGAATTCAATTAATTGGAAATAATGTTGATAGCTTAGATGTGGTGAGAGTTAATTTTGTACTTGATAATGCCCTGGTGGAATACTCAGAACCTGAAAAGAATGGAATTTTTGGTGAGTTTTTGACCGAAAGAAAAATTGAACTTTCAGGTAATTATTTTATTTCAGGTAAATCACAAATAAATGATTTTAATCTTGTTGAAAAAGACACAATTAATGTTGAAGATGTAGAGAAAATTGAAAACAGGTCATATCCATTTACTCAAGGCGAACTTCCACCCGAACCGTTTTTTAGCAGTCTTTTAGAACCAATTGTTGCAATAAGCGCTGCGGCAGTTACAGTAATTTTATTTTTTACAGTTAGATCTAAGTAACCATTATTACCTTTGAAGGCTTAGCTAATTTGGTTATAATTGCACATCAAAAACCTATTTATATAAAGATGAAAAACCTTTTAACACTATTAATTTTAAGCATATTTTTATTTGCATGCTCATCAACTCTTGATACTACAAATATGACACCTGAAGAAAGACTTGCTTATGCAATAAAACTTTATCAGGAAGAAGATTATGAAGAAGCAGTAAAAGAATTTGATGCAATTATTTTACAATATCCGGGCAGCAGTATTGTTGATGATGCACAATACTATCTTGCAATGACAAGATTTCAGAGAGAAGAATTTATACTTGCAGCTTATCAATACAGTAGGCTAATAAAAGGAATGCCTTCAAGTGAGTTTTTAGCTGATGCACAATTTATGTTAGCCGATTGTTATTATGAGCTTTCACCGGATTATACATTAGATCAACAATATTCTAAAAAAGCTGTAGAAGAGTTTCAGGTTTTTATAGATTTTTTTCCATTGAATGAAAAAGTTGCATTAGCTGAAACCAAAATCAAAGAGTTAAATGATAAGATGGCAAAAAAAGAATACGAGGCTGCACGTATTTATGATAAGATGGAATATTATTTAGCCGCTATTAAATATTATGATTCTGTAACCGAAATATATCATGATACTCAATACGCTCCACTTGCACTTTATAATAAAATAAATTTACTGATAGATAGAAAAAGGGAAACCGAAGCTTTAACGGAATCGCAAAAATTTTTAAATAAATATCCTCAACATCCAAATTTTGCAGATGTTGAAAAGATTAAGCAATCTTTAGAAAGCAAATTGTCGGTTAATCCTTAATGTCATTACAGAAAAAAATAAGTGATTCACAAATCATAATGACAGAATTAGTCCTGCCAAATCATACAAATCAACTTGGTAATTTATTGGGCGGACAATTGATGCACTGGATAGATATTTGTGCCGCATTAAGTGCAGCTAAACACAATCAAAGAGTCTGCGTTACTGCTTCTGTTGATAGAATAGATTTTCACCATCCAATAAGATTGGGAGATGCTGTTACATTAATTGCTTCAATTAACAGAGTTTTTAAAACTTCTATGGAAGTTGGTGTTAAAGTTTTTGCACAAAATTTTAGAGAAGGAACCAAGATTCATTCTAACACTGCATATCTTACTTTTGTTGGCGTAGATAATGTTGGCAAACCGGTTGAAGCAGTTGAAGCAATCCCAGAAACAGAAGACGAAAAAAGAAGATATGATGAAGCTCTTCAGCGAAGAGATAACCGCCTTAAAGACAGGAATAAATAAATCCAAAGCGCTTTTGCTTTTTATTCTTTTACCTGAAATCATTTTACCACAAATACCATTTAAAGGATTTTGTAAATTAAATTCTTTTCCGGTTGATTCCGGTTACTCTAAAATTTTTAGTTTTAACTACAACCTTGATGAGCATTCTGATTTGTTGGTTTTTAATCCATTCCAAAAAAGTGCATTGATTTATGAGGGCGCTAATGGTTTAAGATTTAACCCCAAAAATAAAATAAACCTGCCAATTGAAATATCTAATATTAAGCCAATTATTCTGAAAAATAATATGATCGAAAACTTTGCTTTTGCCTCAAGAAAGCAAAAGTGTTTTGGAATTTATAATTTTAATAACTTGGGCAACCCTTCATTGGTATATTCTATAAACTTCAATTCATATCCAGAAAATATCAGTATCTCAAATAATCTTTTGATGGATGATCACGAATTTCTAATCTCAGGAAATTCTTTTGATGGTCTTTCGATTATTAAAATCCTGGATAACCAACTAACCGAGAAAAAAATATATAATAAAAGTGTTTTTCAAAATGCAGAATTTATAGATTTTAACACTGATGGTATTGAAGATATTATCGCATTAAGTAGTATAAATAATAGTCTTCATATGTTATTTAGAAATTCAAAAAATGAATTTGAAGATTTACGCCAAATTAGATTTGCTGAAAAAATTCTATCAGTCCAGGTTTTTGATATTAACTACGATTACTTTAAAGATGTAATAGTTAGTACTGATAAAAAAATTAAAATAATTTTTGGCGATTCAAATTCAGCTTATGATAATACTGTTTCGATTTCTACAATGTACAATGCAGATAAGTTTGTTTATGGTGATTTTAATAGGGATGGTTTTTTTGATATAAACTATATAAATACTGAAAACGGAATTATATCTACGATTTTTGCAAAAGATTTTTATAGTTTTTATTCAGAGTTACTGCACAAACAAGAAAAACATATAGTTGATGTAATTCCTTTCTTTAGCAAATTTATTTATGGTACAGCGTATCTTAATAATAACGGAAAAATTGAAATCTTATCAAAAGTTACCTCATTATCCGATGAACAAAATTTGGCTGTTTCATTAAAGCCAGATTTAATTGCAACGTTCGATTATTTAAGTAATGGAATTAATGATATAGTTTTTACTGATTTATTTAACAATACACTTTCCTTTATTACCAGAGATGCAGCCGGCTTGCCGGATAAATATTCGGCTATAAAATTGTTTGAAAATCACAAAAACATGATTGAGTTCAGCAAATCTAAAACTCGTAAATATTTCTATCTTTTTAGTTATGATAAAAAAGTAATTGAGTTATTAGATGTTGATTTTGATAATTACACACATAAAAGAAGTTTTATTTATACAGATGGTTTAATTCAGGATATATCAATTAAAGCAGATGAGAATGATGAACCGGAGTTGTATATCATTTATTCAAAAAATAAAAATCTTAACTTGCAATCGTTAAAAAAAGTAGACCAAAAGGAACAAAAATATTTCTATAGAAATGTTAGTAACAACTGGATAAGCCCGTTTTTTGTTTCTTTAGAAGTACCAGCGATTGGCTTTTGGGCTAAAGATAAAGTATCATATAATCTTTTATATGTTTCTTTTAAGGATGGTAAATACATTAGCGAATCCAAGTATAAGACCAAAACCCTATTTAAAAATCTTATCGCCAAATCAGAAAATTTACCAGGCCGGAGTATTTTTAATAATGTAAGTATCTTATCCGGTGATGTGCAATTTGATTTTGTATGTAGCAATTCGAACAATAAATTGATAGCACAAACAACCACTTCAAACTTTAGGATAACAGATAAAAATCAATTATTTTTTGGCAAAAATAACTCGATTTTTATTAACGAAAATTATAACAAGAGTTTATCCGAGTTAATGTTAGATAAAGAAAACAAGATAGCACAAGTAAAAAAAATATACAGTAATATTGATGTGAATAGATATATAATCCAGAATTTCGATCAACGGAATCAGCATTTAGTTTTTACGAATTTTAGTGATGGTTTAATAGAAATAAGACAGTTACCTAAATGATTAAAAAAATATTTATTACAATAATTATTTTTAGTTTTTATCCCATCTTTGCACAGGATATTTCTAAAAGTGAATTAGATTCTCTATTTAATCTATATACCCACTTTAAAGGAATTGCATCATCAGACCAATTACAAAAACAAATATCGGAAACTCCCAATGTTGCAAAATGTGGACTTCAATTAGTAAGAAACTTGCAAGAGAATTTTAATAGTTTAACATTTGAACAGCAAAACACCTTAACACCTTTATTGCAAAGACCGATACTTGAAACAAGCATTGTATCACCAAATGGTTTTTTTAGAGTTCATTATGATTTATCAGGAATTAATGCTTTAAGTTACAATTTAGAATTGCTGTTGCAGGCATTAGATTCGGCCTATAGTTTTGAGATAAACTATTTAGGTTTCCCAACTCCTCCAACTGATGGAAGCGAAGGCGGCGATGGTAAATATGATATTTATGTTCAAAATTTATCCGGGCTTTATGGCTACACACAATTTGAAAATAAAGTTGCTGAATCAAGCTGGACATCTTTTATGGTTATTGATAATGATTATGTAGGATATTATTCAACTGGGATTGATGGTGCCAAAGTTACAGTAGCACACGAATTTCATCATGCGATACAAGGTGGAAGTTATGCCCCGGTTGGCAGCAATTCACCGTTCAGAGGTTCAGATGTTTACTATTACGAAATAACTTCTACTTCTATGGAAGAATTTGTTCAGGATAATGTTAATGACTATTACGCTTATATGTCGACTTATTTTCAACATCCGGAAAACGCAATGCCGAATAATGATGGATACAATCTTGCAATATGGAATATTTTTTTACAAAAAAGATTTGGGTTTGATATTTTAAAAAATCAGTGGGAACTTATACCAACAACGCAAGCAATTAAGGCAATTGCATTAAGTCTAAATGATATTGGATCAACTTTAGGAAATGAGTTAAACAAATTCGGTATCTGGACTTACTTCACTAATTCAAGAAATTATTTTCCTACACTTTATTTTGAAGAGGCAAGTGAATATCCTTTACTTTCTACAACCGCAGAAATGAATTTCAACTTATCAACGCAAACTTATAATATGAGTGTAAATCCTTGTGCAAATTATTTTTTAAAATTGAATTTGCTTCCTACTAGTGATATCTTTTATACAATTGTTACCAATTCAGATTATCAAAAAGCGATTGATGACCCTGATCAATTTTTAGATTTTTCCTTTACAATACACAATGATACGATCAATGGGGAAAAAATGATCAGCGAAAATTATTCAGTTACTTTCAGCAGAGATAACCAAACATTCTGGAACAATGCTGGCATAATGAATAATAGCGTTGTGTACGGCGACTCAAATTATAACATACCGAACCTAAATGGTGAGACTTATGCCTTTCCAATGCCGTTTAAGTCTTCAAACTCTCCCTATCTTAAAATTGATTTTAGTTTAGATAGGATGATTGATTATGAAGTAGATTTGAATATTTACTCTCCTGGTCTTGAATTGGTTTATGAAAAAAGAATGTTACTAGAAGCTGTTTATATTAAAAATTCTCGATGGTTTTTCAGGATTGGACTCAATAATTCTGATTTAAATAGTTTGGCAACAGGTGTATATATTTATGTAGTTAAATCCGGTGACGAAGTCTGGAAAGGTAAACTGGTTGTTTTTAATGAATAATTATTCTTTAGAAGCAAAAGGATTAAATAAATCTTTTGGACGAAGATTAATTTTTAATGATCTACAATTTAGGTTTGACAAATCCGGTGTTTATGGAATTTCTGGACCAAATGGTTCTGGTAAATCCACACTTGTTAAAATTATAGCTGGTATTATCAGTGCATCAAAGGGAGCGATACTCCATAAACTTGATGATAAAGAAATTGCAGAAGAACATCTTCATAATCATATTGGGTTTGTTTCTCCTTACCTCGTTTTATATGAAGAGTTTACTACCTATGAAAATTTAAAGTTGTTCGCAGAGATTAGAGGAGTTGTATTCAATAAAGAGAGAGTTGATTATCTTTTAAACAAATTTTTATTGTACAAACGAAAAGATGATCTGTTAAAAACTTATTCATCCGGAATGAAACAAAGAGTAAAATTTATTTTTGCTTTAATGCATTCGCCGCAATTATTAATTCTTGATGAACCAACTTCAAATCTTGATGATGAAGGAAAAAATTCTGTTTATGAAATTGTTAAGGAAGAAGGACAAAAAAATATTGTGTTAATAGCATCCAACGAAAAAAATGATTTGGAACTTTGTAATGATATTGTTCTTCTGGAGAAATATAAAAATTAAATGAACACAAAATCTTACAGCTTATTCTTAAAAGATTTTAAATCTGAGTTACGCACAAGATATGCAATCAACGCATTGGCGATGTTCATCATTGTTGCAATAAGTGTAATTCTGTTTTCAGTCGGCAATGAAAAAATTAGTGCTAGTTTAACAGGCGGATTATTTTGGGTTGTAATATTCTTTACAGCTATGTCGGGTTTATCAAGAGCTTTTGTTTCTGAAGAAGAACGCGGCACAACTTTGGCATTACAGTTAGTTGCTGCTCCAACAACTGTGTTTTCCGGTAAACTGATTTTTAATATTTTTTTAGTGTTCGCTATGAACACAGTTATCGCAATTTTATACTCTGCAATGTTTGAAGCCTTTGTAATTCAAAACTTTTTATTGTTTTTAACATCATTTGTTTTTGGCAATATTGGATTGGCTGTTTCATCAACAATTATTGCAGCAATAATTGCCAAAGCCGGTGCTAAAGGTACGCTTTATCCCGTACTTTCTTTTCCTATATTATTACCTTTGATTTTAACTTCTGTTCAATTAACATTGTTTGCCATTGATGGCACATCCTTTGAAAGAGCTAAGTTTGAATTGGCAATTGTTGTGAGCTACGATGTAATAATGCTCACAGTATCTTATATGCTTTTTGATTTTATTTGGAAAGAGTAGCATTTTTTAACTAAACAAATCCGAAAAAAATATGATCTGGAAAATATTTTTATTTTTATTACTCGCTTTTGTCTCTGTGGCTGGAATTGCATTTCCCATTGTTGATAATCCAAGTACATGGTACGAATTTCCTAGAATTCCCGGACTTGAAGAAAATGCAAAAATCATATTCTTTCACGTGCCAACTGCCTGGTTAACAGTTATAGCCTTTTTGATGTCAACTATTTACAGCTTCAAGTATTTGCGTAAAAAGAATTTAGATGATGATGTAAAATCTTATGCTGCAGCCCAGCTTGGAATGATATTTTGCATTCTTGCAACAGTAACAGGAGCAGTTTGGGCTAAGTTTGCTTGGGGTTCATATTGGAGCTGGGATCCCAGACAGACAAGTATTTTTGCACTTTTATTAATTTACGGCGCATGGTTTGCGCTTAGATCATCAATTGAATCTGAAGAAAAACGTGCAACTCTTTCATCAGTTTATTCTATGATTGCATTTGTGACAGTTCCGTTTTTTATTTTTATAATGCCAAGAATAATGTCCGGTTTACATCCGGGTTCCGCTGATGATTCCAATGCGGGACCGGTTATAGATTTTAAAATGAATGGAAATATGCAATTGATATTTTTCCTATCGATGATTGGATTTACAATTTTATATTTCTGGATGTGGAATGTAGGTTACAGATCAATTTTATTAAAAGAAAAATTAGATAAACAATTAATCAGAGGTTAACTTGGAACAATTTCTATCACAAAATGCAATCTATATAGTTATGATTATTGTCCTGATTGTTTGGGCAGGAATTTTTGGTTACATGTTTAGTCTAGATAAAAGAATTAAAAAAGCAGAAAAAGAAATGATAGGAGATAAAAATGAAAAATAAATACGTATTCGGCGGATTCATCATCGTGTTATTCCTTGGAATAATGGGTTACTTGTTTACTCAAAGCAACATTAAATACGAGAGCAATTTTGCAAATGTTATAGGTTCTGATAAAACCTGTAAAGCAACAGGCAGCTGGGTTAAAGAAAAAAATTACGAAATGAATCGTGAACAAAATACTTTTTCTTTTTTTATGAAAGATGAAAATGGTGCAGAAATGAAAGTGATTTTTGAAGGCGCAATGCCTAATAACTTTGAGACTGCTACCAGTGTTGTTGTAACAGGTGCATATAGAAATGGTTATTTCCACGCAAAAGATATTCTTACAAAATGTCCTAGCAAGTACGAACAAACAAATGTTCAATCTTCAAGTTTGTAATCGAATTGAGTTTGGCGCTTTGAGCATAGCGCCTTTTCAAAGTTTTACTTTTAGAAATTCATTAAAATAAAAAGCATTGTGATTTTGCAATAATCTTTGCACCAAGCACCATGCTCTTAGCGAGGTAATATGATTGGAAGTATTTTTTTAAGTGTAGCGTTAGTATTTAGTTTGATTGCGATGGTAATGTATTATCTCTCTTTCAAAGGCTACAAAAACACTTTAAACATTGCAAGGTATAGTTATCACGGAATGGCAATTTTTGTAATTGCTGCTTCTACGTATTTGTGGTATGCTATATTAACACATCAATATCAATACAAATATGTTTTTAGTTACAGTAATAATTCACTAAACACCGGATTATTGTTTTCATCCTTCTGGGGTGGGCAGGAAGGCAGCTTTATGTTATGGCTACTTCTTACCTCAATAATTGGTGTTATACTTCAATCATACTCTTCAAAAAGAGGTGATCTTGAACCAAGAGTAATGGCTGTTTTTGCATTGGCAACATCGTTCTTGCTGGTAATGGTTTCCCCTTGGTTCAAAAATCCATTTGAATTTATCTGGACAGTACCGGTTTTTGTTGATATTAAATCAATCAATTCACAATTTCTAAATCTGCCTTTTATCCAGAATTTTATCTTTACTGATCAGCAGACAAATACAACTTTTGTACAGATGAGCAAAGATCTTTATGCATCTTTAACTCAAGCAGGTGTTTCTGTTAATCAATTTATAATGGATGGAAAAGGGTTAAATCCACAACTACTAAACTACTGGATGCAGATTCATCCGCCGATGTTGTTTATTGGATTTTCAATGGCAACTGTTCCATTTTCTTTTGCAATGGCTGCATTAATGAAAAATGATTACCGTGAATGGGTAAACCAATCTTTACCCTGGGTACTTGCAGGAACCGCTATTTTAGGACTTGGAATTATGATGGGTGGATATTGGGCTTATGAAATGCTTGGTTGGGGCGGTTATTGGGCATGGGATCCCGTAGAAAATTCGAGTTTAATTCCGTGGTTAATTGGTGTTGCTTCTATTCACACAATGCTAGTACAAAAAAGAAGTTTGAAATCAACCGATGGAATTGGAAGATATGCAAAGACAAATCTTATACTAAGCATTTTAACTTATATTTTAGTTTTATACAGTACATTCTTAACAAGAAGCGGTGTACTTGGTGATGCTTCTGTACATTCATTTGTTGATCCAGGAAATCTGGTGTACTTTTTCTTACTTATTTTTATTGTAACATTTATCGTAATCGGGGTTGGTGCAATTGCTTTTAGATGGAAACATCTTGAGGATAAAACTGTTTATGAAGAAAGTACACTATCACGCGAGCTTGCATTATTTACTGCTTCAATTATATTAGTCGCATCGGCAATCATTGTTTTAGTCGGAACTTCGGCTCCTTTATTCGGGCAGGCTGTTGATACTTTTTTCTATGATGAAATGCATTTACCTATTGCTATTATTATTGGTTTTCTAAATGGACTTAGTCTGCTGATTAAATGGAAAAACACTAGTACAAAAAATCTTATTAAAGAATCAACGCTCTCAGTTATTTTAAGTATAGTCTTAACTGTGTTAGTCGTAGTGTTTGGTGGTGTTTATGATTTGATGATGATTATACTTACACTTTCTTCTGCATTTGCTCTTGTTGTAAATGCTGAAATTGCAATAAAAATTGTAAAAGGAAATTTGCAAAATCTTGGTGCTTATGTTTCGCATATAGGGATTGCATTATTTATTCTTGGAATAATCGGTTCAGCAGCATATAGTGATGATGTAAATGTTGATCTTGTAAAAGGCAAACCAGCTAATGCTTTTGGCTATGAAATGACGTTTACCGGTTATACCCCGATTGAAAATAATACAAAATATGCTTTTAATGTTGCTATGAAAAAAGGAGATAATGTTTATAACGTTGCTCCTATTATGTATATCTCTGATTACAATAACAGTTTAATACGTGAACCTGCGATATTAAATCTGTTTTCCAAAGATGTTTATTTAGCTCCGCTTGGATATGATGAAGGAACAAGTGAGAATTCTTCTGGTGGCGAAGTTGTAAAACTTCAAAAAGGTGTTTCCACTGAATATCAAAATTCAAAAATTACATTTGATAAGTTTGATATATCATCTGAAACGATGGCAGATATGCAAGCAGGCAAAGATTTTCAGATGGGTGCTATGTTAACGCTTGAAGCTAACGGAAAAACAGAGGAATTTGAATTGCTAAGAAAAAGTATAAGCGGTGAAGTTCAGTTTACTGAATATGTTTCTGAAAATGCCGGATTAAAATTACAGCTTACAAATCTTACTGCGGAAATGATAGAAGTTTCAATATCAGCTTTAAATAACACACAGCAACAAGTTACGCAGCAACCCAAGGATGAAGTATTAACTGTAACTGCAAGCATTAAACCTTACATCAGCTTAGTTTGGATTGGTGTAATTGTGATGGTATTCGGTTTCTTTATTGCAGTTGCAAGAAGATTGAAAGAATCATTATTGTGATTTTGTAAAGCACGAATCCTTTCGTGCGAGTATTATTAACACATTACAGGTAAGGATTCCTGCAATACGAAAAGAAAAATTTCAGGCACGAGCAATCGTGCCTTTTTTATTATGATTTTAAAAGGTAAAGAATATCACTATTTTTGTGTTGTAAAATTATTTTGTTACAAATAATTTTTAATACTACATAAAATCCTCAACAATCAGCGGGAGAAACTGAAATGAAAAACATTTTTCAATCCTTCTTATTCACATTCTTAATAATTATTAGTTGTTCAGACAACTTTGGACAAGTAAATATTTTTGATTCTTCAGAACAATCATTCTTTAAGCCGGATACAGTAGCGCCCTTAGAATTTCCGTTTCCAAGAAAATTTAATTTTGATTATACAAATATTAGCGGATTGAATGGTGGTACGGTTGGCGCAATCTTTTTTAAGGGAAAATACTATCTCAATCGATGGAATAATGATGTATGCTATACTTTATTACCGGATGCTAATGGTGTACCTGATTCAACTACAATCGAAGTTATTCCTTCACCACCTTATCTTGGAAATATAAGAGATATGACAGTCGCGCCTGATGCGAGCGGTGAATTATTTCTTTGGGGTGGGACTGGCTCCAACATTCTCTACAAAATGGATGAAGGATTAAATGTCGTCTCTCAATATACAATACCTGGTGCTACTATCAGAGCTATTACCTGGGATCCTGTAACAGGTGGTTTTTGGTGTGCCAGTTTTTCTACTCAAGGTGCCTGTTTCGATACTCTAGGTACGCTTCTTGCAACTTCACCAAATAGTACTATATTCGGCGGTAAATATGGTGCAGGCTTTTCTATCTCTACAGAATTTTTGAATGATAACTACGTTTGGTGGTGGAGTCAAAACTTAAGCGGAGACCTAATACAAATTGATTTACAAAGTGATAGTGTTTTGAGTATTTATGCTTTTGGAGAGGCTGGTATTGCTGGCGGAGCGGAGGTATGCGATATTAATGGTCAACAAGTGTTATTATTAAATTTTCAGAATGTATCACTATCAGGATATATTTTAGAACCTGTAACAGATGTAAAACAAGATGCACTGCGTGACTATAACTTTGTTCTTAACCAGAACTATCCAAATCCCTTCAATCCTAGCACAAAAATATCATATTCATTAAGAGAAGGAGGATTAGTGACGCTAAAAGTCTATGATATTCTAGGAAAAGAAGTAGCATCACTTTTAAATGAAAACAAACCAGCAGGAAATTATGAAATTGAGTTCAATGCTTCAAAACTGACAAGCGGCGTGTATATTTATTCAATTAAAGCAGGTAAGTTTAAACAAAGTAAAAAAATGTTGCTGATGAAGTAATTTTGCTTAAATACTTCTTCAAGTTAAGGCTGTAAAAGTCTTGTTTCAGGCTCGAGAAATCGAGCCTGTTTTTTTATATTAGGGCAGCAAAAAATCTAAGGAATACAAATGAAAATCTTTTTCAATAATTCAAAATTTCAACATTCTTTTTTAATGATATTCTCACTTCTTGTTGTAATCTCATTAGCATTCATTCCATCCAACCCTGATGAAGGAATGTTCCCTTTGAGTGATATTAAAAATATCAATCTTAACGAAAAAGGATTAAAGATAAGTGTTGATGAAGTTTATAATCCAAATGGAGTCAGTCTAGTTGATGCACTTGTAAAGATCGGCGGGTGCACAGGCTCATTCGTATCTAACGAAGGATTGATAATTACAAATCATCATTGCGTATTTGGAATTGTTTCCAACGCCAGTACAGTTGAAAATAATTATCTTGAAAATGGATTTTTAGCGGATACCCGTGAAAAAGAATTACCAGCAAAGGGTTTAACCTGCCGAATCACTGATTCCTATGAAGACGTAAGTACAGAAGTTTTAGAAGCTGCAAACACTGAAGAAGATATTTCAAAACGAACAACTGCAATTTCAAAAAGAATAAAAGAAATTGTTGAACGTGAAGAGAAAAAGGACAGCACAATAAAAGCTGAAGTTTCAGAAATGTTTGTTGGCGAACAATATGTTTTGTTCCGTTATAAAATTATTAATGATGTTAGATTAGTTTACGTTCCCCCAAGAAACATCGGTGAGTTTGGCGGAGAATCTGATAACTGGATATGGCCAAGACATAATGGAGATTTTTCTTTCGTCCGTGCTTACGTTGCGCCTAATGGTTCATCAGCAAAATACTCAGAAGAGAATGTGCCATATCAGCCTAAAAAGTTTTTACAGGTAAATCCAAATGGAGTTAATGAAGAAGATTTTGTTTTCATACTCGGTTATCCCGGCAGAACCTTCAAACATCAGCCGTCTCAGTTTTTAATGATGCAGCAAAAATATCAACTGCCTTGAGTTCAGGATATGTTTTCGTGGTTAATAAATCTTTATGAAGAACGCGGGAAGGATGATCCTGAATTTGCACTAAATATTGTTGGTGAAATTCAGGGATTGGCTAATACAGAAAAAAATTATCGTGGTAAAATTCAGGGATTAGAACGATTAAAATTAATTCAGAAAAAACAGGAAGAAGAAAAACAACTTCAATCATTTATAGATTCTGATCAAAAGTTAAAAGAAAAATATGGAACTGTATTAAGTCAAATTGATGAAGTATATAAAGATGCGTTTGAAAGTGGCAGAAAGAATCTTGTCCTATTATTGCTAAGCCGTAATGTTGATTATTATCGTCTTGCAGAAATATTCATCGATTACAAAAAAGAAATGCTTAAGCCAGAGGCAGAACGTAAAGCATTATACAAAGAAGATAAAAGAGTTGATTTTTACAATTCAATAACAAATCTCTATAATGAATTTATGCCTGATCTTGATCCGATTATCCTTAAAAAGATTTTAATTGATGCTTCCACTTTTAATGAATTGAAAAATATCGAACCATTTAAATCTATTGGATTAGCAAAAAACAAAGAAGAATTTATTTCTGAACTTTATGAAGATACCTTTATAAAAGACAGTAAAGATTATTTTGAATTGCTCGAGGATGAAGATGAAACATTAGAAGATATCGATGATCCTTATTTGAATATGGTTAAATCCGCTGTTGAGATTGTTGATGTTGAAAGAAAGAACGGGCAAGTTCGTGATGGAAAACTGAACATACTTATCGCAAAACTTAATGATGTAAAAAAACAGTGGTTAAATAAATCTTTTGTTCCTGATGCAAATAGTACTTTAAGATTAACATATGGTTATGTTCGCGGTTACTCACCAAGAGATGCAACTTATTTTTCACCAAATACTACATTAACCGGATTGATAGAAAAAGGTAAAGAATTTGGTGATTACACTTTGAATAAAAAGATAAAAGAATTGTATGATAAAAAAGATTTTGGTCAGTTTATCCATCCAAAATTAAATGATGTGCCTGTTAACTTTATTTATAATATGGATACAAGCGGTGGCAATTCCGGCAGTCCAATTATGGATGCCTATGGCAGATTAGTCGGTGTTAACTTTGATCGCGCATTTGAAGCAACTGTAAATGATTATACCTGGAGTGAAAACTACAGCCGCTCAATAGGTGTGGATATTCGATATGTTTTATGGGTTGCTCAAAAGGTTGGCGGTGCTGATTTTTTACTAAAAGAGATGGGAATTAACCTGTAATTTGAGCAAATGAAGCCTTGACAAACAATGGGGTCAATGTTATCTTTGACCTCGTTTTTATAAAATATTGTTCATTCCGCGATAGCTCAATGGTGGAGCATTCGGCTGTTAACCGAAGGGTTGCAAGTTCGAG
>CXWK01099026.1_pt1 | contig 46090 bp, 35 predicted proteins | sample 590851 | NCBI WGS metagenome assembly CXWK01 (sample SAMEA3498364, study PRJEB10139) | wastewater metagenome | biome: wastewater treatment plant; material: activated sludge | place: Denmark | collected 2014-08-01 | reverse complement strand
CTTCCAACTGCAGGGCAAGACGGGCTTGAGCCTGGCGCCGGGTGAGATTGTTGATGTTCCCGTGTCGGTGGCGATGACCACGGAGCGGCCGGGCAGCAGTTCGCAAAGCATCGTCTTCAAGATCGTCGACAGCGATGAGCCGGGCATCTTCAGCGAGGCCAAGAGCCGGTTTGTTGCACCCATGAACCGTTGATCCCTTAGACTGCAGTGCGCCATTCGCGAGCAGACGCCGCATCGTTCTTGTGGGAGCGAGCCTGCTCGCGAAGAAGTCACCTCGTCTTTTCTGAAAGACACCAATCCGGGCATACGATGAAACGCTACGAAAAATTCGCCGATGACATTGCTGAACTGATCCGCACTGGCGTCCTCGGGCCCGGCCAGCGTGTGCCGTCGGTGCGCTATGCCAGCCAGACCCATGGGGTAAGCCCGTCCACGGTGTTCCAGGCGTATTACTTGCTTGAGCGTCGCGGCCTGNNCGCGGCCTGATTCGCGCCCGACCGCGCTCTGGATACTTCGTCAACGCCCATGCACCGCGGCCATTTTCCGAGCCTGGGATCAGCACCCAGGTCAATGAATCCACCGAAGTCGATGTCAGCGAACTGGTGTTCTCGGTCCTTGAATCGATCAAGGACCCGAACACCGTAGCCTTCGGCTCGGCATTCCCCAGCCCGACCCTGTTCCCGCTGCAGCGCCTGTCGCGCTCCCTGGCCAGCGCTGCCCGAGACATGGACCCGCGCATGGTGGTCACCGACATGTCGCCGGGCAACCCGCAATTGCGCCGACAAATTGCCCTGCGCTACATGGTGGGCGGCTTGATGCTGCCCATGGAAGAATTGCTGATCACCAACGGTGCGTTGGAAGCGCTGAACCTGTGCCTGCAAGCCGTGACACAACCCGGCGACCTGGTAGCCATCGAGGCCCCGGCGTTCTACGCCTGCCTGCAAGTGCTCGAACGCTTGAAACTCAAGGCCGTGGAAATCCCCGTGCACCCGCGCGACGGCATCGACCTCGGGGTGCTCGCGCAAACCCTGGAACGCCACCCGATCAAGGCCTGCTGGTGCATGACCAGTTTCCAGAACCCCATGGGCGCGACCATGCCCGAAGCGAAAAAGCGCGAACTGGTGGAATTGCTGCGCGTCCATCAAGTGCCGTTGATCGAGGACGATGTCTACGCCGAACTCTATTACGGTCAGCAGGCACCGAAACCGGCAAAGGCCTTTGATACCGAAGGACTGGTGATGCACTGTGGGTCTTTTGCCAAGAGCCTGGCCCCGGGTTACCGCATTGGCTGGGTCGCCGCCGGGCGGTATGCACAGAAGATCGAGCGGTTAAAACTCATGACCTCCCTTTGCGCTTCGATGCCTGCCCAGGCAGCCATTGCCGACTATCTGCAGCACGGGGGTTATGATCGGCATTTGCGCAGGTTGCGATATGCCCTGGAGGAACAGCAAAGCGCCATGCTGTCGGCCATCGCCCGCTATTTCCCGGCGCAGACCCGCGTCAGTCAACCCGCTGGCGGCTACTTCCTCTGGCTGGAATTACCCGAGCAGATGGATTCGCTGAAGTTGTTCCAGATGGCGTTGGCGCAAGGGATCAGCATTGCGCCGGGACCGATTTTTTCGCCAACGCAGCGCTTCAGGAATTGCATCCGGTTGAATTATGGGAGCCCGTGGGATGAGGCTTCGGAGAAGGCGATGGAGACGCTGGGGCGGATTGTAAGATCCTTCTAAAAGCAAAGATCGCAGCCTGCGGCAGCTCCTACAAGGAAATGCAATCCCATGTAGGAGCTGCCGCAGGCTGCGATCTTTTGATCTTGATGTTTACCGGCCGCCGCCAAGGTCGACAAAGGTCCCGGTTGCATAGGACGCTTTATCCGACAACAACCACACAATCGCCTCCGCCACTTCATCCGGGCGCCCGCCACGGGCCATTGGAATCGCCGACTCCAGCTTGCTGACCCGATCCGGATCGCCGCTCAGGGCGTGAAAATCGGTGTAGATATAGCCCGGACGCACGGCGTTGACCCGAATCCCCTCACCGGCCACTTCCTTGGACAGGCCAATGGTGAAGGTGTCGAGCGCACCCTTGGAGGCTGCGTAGTCGACGTATTCGTTGGGGGCGCCCAAACGCGCGGCGACCGAGGATACGTTGACAATGCTGCCGCCCTGCCCGCCGTGCTTGGGCGACATGCGCAAGATGGCGTGCTTGGCGCAGAGGACTGGCGCCAACACATTGGTCTTGAGAATCTTGAGGATGCGGAATTCGGACATTTCGTCGACCCGGGATTTTTGCCCCACGGTGCCGGCGTTATTCACCAGCGCGGTGACTCGACCCAGCTCGCTGTCCACCCGGTTGAACAAAGCGACGACTTCGTCTTCGATGCTGACGTCGGCGCGCACGGCGATGGCTTGGGCACCCAATGCGCGGACCTGGTCCAGCACCGTTTGCGCCGCCTGCTCATCGGACTGGTAGTTGATGCAGATCCGATAACCTTGCCTGGCGGCCAACAGCGCAGTGGCGGCACCGATACCGCGACTTCCACCGGTGATGACGATGACTTTGTCCATGCCCACTTCCCCCTTCAAACCTATGCAGTCGGGGGGAAGAATAACCGCCATTTGCGGATTTTGCATGGCACCGTCATCGGGCCCGCCAGATCAAGCCAGTTCCAATTGCTCGCTGCGGTGGATTTCCTTCATGAAGCGTTCCGCCGGCAGCGGGTGCCCCAGCAAATAACCCTGCAGCGAATCGCAACCGAGCTGAGTCAGGAAGTCCTGCTGCGAGCCTGTTTCGACGCCTTCGGCGACAATCCGCAAGCCCAGTGCCTGGCCGAGGGCGACAATGGCTGAAACGATGGCGGCGTCGTCGCTGTCACGCTCCAGGTCGCGGACGAAACCGCGGTCGATTTTCAGCTCGTTGGCCGGCAGGCGCTTGAGGTACATCAAGCTCGAATAGCCGGTACCAAAATCGTCGATGGACAAATCAACGCCCATATCCGACAGCTCCTGCAGCACCGTCATGCTGGCATCGGCGTCGCTCATGGCCGTGGTCTCAGTGATCTCCAGGGTCAGGCTGTTGGCCGGCAAATGGTGGGTGGCCAGCGCCTTGGCGACGCTCTGCACCAGGCCCGCGTGGCAAAACTGCAACGCCGAGAGGTTAACCGCGATGCGCCAGTGGGTGTAGCCGAGCACATACCATTCGCGCATCTGGCGACAGGCTTCGTTGAGGACCCATTCGCCGATGGGAATGATCAGCCCGGTTTTCTCCGCCAGCTCGATGAATTTGTCCGGCAGCAGCATGCCCTGGGTCGGATGCTCCCAGCGCAGTAACGCTTCAGCGCCCACCGGACGGCCGTTGTGAGCGTCGAATTTGGGCTGGTAGTGCAGGCTGAACTCGTTCTGGTCCACGGCATTGCGCAGGTCTTGCAGCAATTGCAGCTGCTTGCGCGCGTTGCTGTTCATCGAGACATCGAAAAAACTGTAGCCGTTCTTTCCCGTCCCCTTGGCGTGATACATCGCCGCATCGGCATTCATCAGCAATTCATGAGCCGTCTGGCCATTGCCCGGATACAGGGCGATGCCGACACTGGCGGATATCTGCAGATCATGCTCGGCCACCCGGAATGCCCGGGCGATCAAGCTCACTTGCCGGGCTGCGAGGTTCATCGCGTCATCCGGTTCGCTCAATTGAACGAGCAGCACGAACTCATCGCCGCCGATGCGTGCCAGGGTGTCCTGGCCACGCAGGTCTTCGCGCAGGCGCAAGCTGACTTCACGCAGCAACTGGTCGCCCATATGGTGACCGAAGGCGTCATTGACCGGCTTGAAGCCATCGAGATCGATGAACATCAGCGCCAGGCAACCACCGTCGTTGTCGACCCTGGAGATCCCCTGATCGATGCGGTCGGCCAGCAACATCCGATTCGGCAGACCGGTCAGGGTGTCGTGCAAGGCCAGTTGGGTCAGTTCGCGGTTGGCTTCGGTCAGCGACTGGGCAAGACTGGCGGTACGGGCTTCCAGGCGCGCATCGAGGATCGAAGTCAGCAAGGCGATGCTCAATACCGCCAGGGTGGTGATCAGCACCAGGTTGTCGAGGCCGTTGCCGCTCAGGCCATTGGCGGCTGCGCCGCAGAAGCTGCCTGCGGGGAACTGCGCGGCGGCCATACCGGTGTAGTGCATGCCGACAATGGCAATGCCCATCAGCACCGCCGCGCCACCGCGGATCAGGCGCACATAAGGCGCGTGCTGGCGCAGGCGGAACGCAATCCATAGTGCTGCGCCGGAGGCGACTACGGCTATGAGCAAGGATGCGCCGAACAGCGTCGGGTCGTAGTCGATTCCCGGCTGCATGCGCATCGCCGCCATGCCGGTGTAGTGCATGGCACTGATCCCGGCGCCCATGACCAGCGCACCGAACGCCAGCTGCCAGGCCGGTAACTGCGCCTGGCTGACCAGCCACAGGGCGAAGCCGCAGGACAGGATGCCGATCAACAGCGACAGCAAGGTAATAGAGAGGTCGTACCCCAGGTCGATGGGTAGCTTGAAGGCGAGCATGCCGATGAAATGCATCGACCATACGCCGATGCCCATGGCGAACGCACCGCCGGCCGTCCAGCAATGCACCGCCCGGCCCTTGGCCGTGGCAATGCGCCCGGTCAGGTCGAGTGCAGTGTATGACGCGAGAATTGCCACACAGAGCGAAATGATAACCAGCGTTGGGGAAAAGCTACCGATGAGCATGGAGATGACTCGCAATCACCTCCGTACTGCTTCCGTTCTCGGAGGTGTAAATCCGAGGGATTGTACTGATTCCAAATGAGAACGCACTCACAAAATGAGCAAAAGGCCAGCAAGGCGATGAAACGCTTGTTTTAAGGTTTTACATTAACTCCATCGGCACATGTTAATCCCTGTAGGAGCTGCCGCAGGCTGCGATCTTTTGATCTTGTTTTTAAAAAGCAACGTCAAAAGATCGCAGCCTGCGGCAGCTCCTACAGTGAGGGGTGGCGTCAGGGGTTATCAGTCACCTGAAGCTGGCCGTCCCAGCCGCCACCCAGGGCCGCAATCAACTGCACACTGGCTATCAGGCGGCTCTGCAACAGGTCCAGGTTACTGCGTTCATTGCTCAAAGCCGCGGCCTGGACCACCACTACATCCAGATAAGCGATCACCCCCGCCTTGTACTGGTTCTCGGTCAGTCGCAACGACTCACGGGCTGCGTCCAACGCTTGTTGTCGCACCACGGCTTCGTCCTTCAGCACCTTGAGCTGGACCAGATAGTTTTCCACCTCCCGGAAACCGTCGAGTACAGTCTGGCGATAATTGGCCACGGTTTCGTCATAGGCTGCTTCGCTACGGTCCACTTCCGCCGAACGCTGCCCACCGTCGAACAGGGTCATTGCCAGTTGCGGGCCGACCGACCAGAAACGGTTCGGCAGGCTGAACAGGTCTTTCGACGTGCTGCTGCTGTAGCCACCGTTCAAACTCAGGGTCAGGTCCGGGTAATAGGCGGCCTTGGCCACGCCGATGTTGGCGTTGGCGGCGATGACCGACCGTTCAGCCGAAGCAATGTCAGGCCGGCGTTCCAGCAGTTGCGAAGGCAGGCTCAGCGGCACCTCGGGCAAGGCTGGGATCGTTTGTGTTTCCGCCAGGCTGAATTCGGCCGGTGGTAAGCCGATCAGCACCGCGATGGCGTTTTCCAACTGCGCGCGTTGCCAGATCAGATCGACCATGTCTGCCTCGGTGCCCTTGAGTTGCGTCTGGGCCTGGGCCACCGCGTCCTTGCCGGATACCCCGGCACGGTACTGGTTTTCGGTCATTTTCAGCGAACGCTGGTAGGCCGCGACAGTCGCTTCAAGCAAGCGTTTCTGCTCGTCGATCACCCGCAACTGCAGGTAGTTCTGCACCAGCTCCGACTGCTGGCTCAGGCGCATCGCCGCCAGGTCGGCAAAACTCGCTTGGGCATTGGCGGTGTCGGCTTCAAGACCACGGCGCAACTTGCCCCAGACATCGGCCTCCCAACTGACCCCGGCCTGGGCGGTGTAGGTGTCTCGAATACCGCTGGACGAACTGGTCAGGCTGGAACTGCTACTGCCGGTACCCTGGCTGGAGCGGTTTTTCCCCAGTGTCAGGTCCACCGTCGGAAAAAACGCGCCACGGGCGCTACGTACCAAGGCCTGGGCCTGGCGGTACTGGGCTTCGGACTGGGCAACGGTCTGGTTGGCGCTGTTGAGCTTCTCGATCAAGCCATTGAGTTGCCGGTCGCCGTACAGCTCCCACCACGCACCGCGAGCCAGGGAATCGCTCGGGTTGGCCTGGCGCCAGCCGGCTGCTTCCTTGTACTGCGCAGGTTCTGCGGTTTGCGGGCGCTGGTAATCCGGGCCGATGGCGCAGGCACTGAGCATCGCGACGCACAGCGACAAGCTCAGCAACCGCGACCCTCGAGCGCTGATCAGCGGTGCAGCCAGGTTGAATAGCGAACGGTCAGTCATAGCGGAGTTTCCAAAGCAGCATCGGTACGCACCCCACGCCAGTGGTTGAAGCGATGGCGCAGTTTGTCGAGATAGAGATAGACCACCGGGGTGGTGTAAAGGGTCAGCACCTGGCTGAAGATCAGTCCGCCGATGATGGTCAGGCCAAGCGGTTGGCGCATTTCCGCACCTTCCGCGCGGCTCAGCAACAGCGGCAAGGCGCCGAGGATCGCGGCAAGGGTCGTCATCAAAATCGGCCGCAAACGTTGCAGGCACGCGTTGCGAATCGACTCCAGCGGCGCCATGCCCTGATGCCGCTCAAGCTGCAACGCCAGGTCGATCATCAGGATGGCGTTCTTCTTCACCACGCCGATCAACAGGAACAGGCCGAGCAACGAGATCAGGCTGAACTCACCGCCCAGGGCGTAGATCGACAGCAACGCGCCGACACCCGCCGAAGGCAAGGTGGACAGAATGGTCAGCGGATGAATGTAGCTCTCATATAGCACGCCCAGCACCAGGTACACCGCCACCAGCGCGCCAAGGATCATCCACGGCTGGCTTTTCTGGGTCGCGGCGAAGGCATCGGCGGTGCCGGCCATTTTCGCGATGACGTCTTCCGGCAGGCCCACCAAAGCAATCGCTCGCTCGATGGCGGCACTGCCCTGCTCCACGGTCACGCCTTCGGCCATGTCAAAGGCGATGCTTTCCGAGGCAAACTGGCCTTCATGGCTAACCCGATCGTCTGCCAGGCTGTTCTCGTAATGGGCGATGGTCGACAGCGGAATCCGCGCGCCGTCCGCGGTGATCACCTGCACCTGTTTGAGCGTGATCGGGTCCTGGGCGTACTTGGGATTGACCTCCATCACCACCTGATACTGGTTGAGGCTGTCGTAGATGGTCGAAATCTGCCGCTGGGCATAGGCGTTGTTGAGCACCGCCGTGACCATCGCCATGTCCACGCCCAGGCGCTTGGCCTGGTCGCGATCGACGATCAACTTCACCTGCTGGGCGCCCCGGCCTTCGCGGGCATCGATCGCGGTCAGTTCCGGTAGCGCCTTGAGCGCCGTCAGCACTTTTGGATACCACTCGCGCAGCGCCCCCAGGTCACCGCTTTGCAGGATGTAGGAATATTGCGACGAGGTCTGTTCGCGGCCACCGCCGAACTGCAGGTCCTGGTCGGCCATCAGCATCAGTTGCGCACCGGCAACCTTGGGCATTTCCTTGCGCAGGCGTTCAATGACCTTCTGCGCGGAAAGGTTGCGTTCCTTGATGGGTTTGAGGCGCACCAGCATGAACGCGTTGTTGGTGCCGTTGCTGCCACCAATGAAACCGGCGACGCTTTCAACGGCTTCGTCCTTGAGCACGGCGCGGCGGAAGGTCTCCATTTTCGGTTGCATCACACTGAACGACAAACCGTCATCGCCACGCACGAAACCGATCAGTTGGCCAGTGTCTTGCTGAGGAAGAAATATTTTAGGAACAACAACATACAGCGCAATATTAACGCCAATTGTCACGAATAAACTGAGCAAGGTCAGGCGACGGTGGCGCAACACCCAGTCAAGGCTGGTGGCGTATTTGCCGACCATCCATTCGTTGGCCCGCTGACTCCAGCGTTGCAGGCGGTTTTCCTGGCCTGGCGTGTGCGGCTTGAGCCAACGGGCGCAGAGCATCGGCGTCAAGGTCAGCGAGACCACCAGCGACACCACGATAGCCGCCGCCAGGGTGATGGAGAACTCGCGGAACAGGCTCTCGATGATCCCGCCCATGAACAGGATCGACAGGAACACCGCCACCAGCGACACGTTCATCGATAGCAGGGTAAAGCCGACTTCCTGGGCGCCGAGGTACGCCGCCTTCATCGGTCGTACACCCGCGTCGATGTGCCGAGAGATGTTCTCCAGCACCACGATGGCATCGTCCACCACCAGCCCGGTGGCCAGGATCAACGCCATCAGCGACAGGTTGTTCAGCGAGAAGCCATAGAGGTACATCACGGCAAAGGTGCCGACCAGCGATACCGGCACCGCCAGGGTCGGGATCAGCGAGGCGCGAAAGTTGCCGAGAAACAGGAACACCACCAGGATCACCAGCGCCACGGCGATCAGCAGGGTCATCTCCGCCTCGTGCAGCGTGGCCTTGATCACCGGCGAGCGGTCCATGGCCAGGTTCAGTTTGACGCTGGCCGGTAGCACGGCCTGCAACGCCGGCAACTGGGCCTTGATCTCGTTGACCGTCTCGATGATGTTGGCACCGGCCTGGCGGTTGATCACCAACAGTACCGCCGAATCGTTATTGAAGAAGCCGCTGTTGTAGCGATCCTCGACGCCGTCGCTGACCTTGGCCACATCCTTCAGGCGCAGGGCTGCGCCGTCCGCGTAGTGGATGATCAGCGACTCGTAGTCCTTGGCTTTTTCCAGCTGATCGTTGGCCTGTACCTGCCACAAGCGTTGATCGTCTTCGACCGAACCCTTGGGCCGGCGCACGTTGGCATTGGCGATGGTGTTGCGCACATCGTCCAGGGCCACGCCGTACTGGTTGAGCGCCTGGGGCTCAAGTTCGATGCGCACCGCCGGCAGGGAGCTGCCGCCGATCTGCACTTCGCCAACGCCCTGCACCTGCGACAGGCTCTGGGACAGGATCGTCGAGGCCAGGTCATAGAGCTGGCCTTTTTCCAGCACGTCCGAGGTCAGCGACAGCACCATGATCGGTGCCTGGGACGGGTTGATCTTCTTGTAGGTCGGCATGCTGCGCATCCCGCTGGGCAGCAGGTTGCGCGAGGCGTTGATCGCCGCCTGCACTTCCCGCGCCGCGCCGTTGATGTCGCGGTCGAGGTCAAATTGCAGGATGACCCGGGTCGAACCCTGGCTGGAGCGGCTGCTCATGGTGTTGACCCCGGCGATGGCGCCGAAGGAACGTTCCAGCGGGGTCGCCACCGTCGAGGCCATGACCTCGGGGCTGGCGCCCGGCAGGCTGGCCTGCACCACGATCACCGGGAAGTCCATTTGCGGCAGCGGTGAGACCGGCAACAGGCCGAAACTTACACCGCCCAGGAGCATAATGGCCAAGCTCAGCAGCATGGTTGCGACCGGGCGCTTGATGAAAGGTCCCGAGAGGTTCATTGACCCACCTCTGTGGGAGCGAGCCTGCTCGCGAAGAGGCCTGCACGTTCAACATCTATGCTCACCGACCCACCGCTTTCGCGAGCAGGCTCGCTCCCACAGGTTGTGCATGCCGTCATACCGCCGTCTCCTGAACGTCGGTTTTGCCAAAACGTCGACCGAGGCGGTCGAAGTACAGGTAGATCACTGGCGTGGTGAACAGGGTCAGCACCTGGCTCAACAGCAAGCCGCCGACCATCACCAGGCCCAGCGGCTGGCGCAGTTCCGCGCCGGAGCCAGTGGCCAGCATCAACGGCACCGCGCCGAACAAGGCCGCCAGGGTGGTCATCAGGATCGGCCGGAAACGCAGGAGGGCCGCCTGGTAGATCGCCGTTTGCGGGTCCATGCCCTGATTGCGTTCAGCGTCGAGGGCGAAGTCGATCATCATGATCGCGTTTTTCTTCACGATACCGATCAGCAGGATAATGCCGATGATCGCGATCATCCCCAGGTCATTGCCACTGAGGATCAGCGCCAACAACGCGCCGACGGCCGCCGAGGGCAAGGTCGACAGAATGGTGATCGGGTGGATATAGCTCTCGTAGAGCACGCCCAGCACGATGTACATGGTCACCACCGCCGCCAGGATCAGCAGCAAGGTGCTCGACAGCGACGCCTGGAACGCTTCAGCCGCGCCCTGGAACTGGGTCTGCACGCCGATCGGCATGCCGATGTCCTGCTGCACCTGTTCGATGATCTCTACCGCATGCCCCAGCGCCACGCCGGGGGCCAGGTTGAACGACATCATCACCGCCGGGAACTGGCCGATGTGAGTAATCGCCAGTTGCGCCTGGCGCTCTTCGACGTGCGCCAGGCTGGACAGGCGCACCTGCCCGCCATCGCCGGTCTTGACGTGGATCTGGTCCAGCGCCTGTGGGCCGATCTTCTCGCCGGACTGCGATTGCAACACCACGCGATACTGGCTGGCCTGGGTGTAGATGGTGGAAATCTGCCGCTGGCCGAAGGCGTCGTACAGCGCGTCGGTGATGTCCGACACCGATACCCCGACCCGCGACGCGGCGTCGCGATCAATCACCAAGTAGACCTGCAAACCCTTGTCCTGCAAGTCGCTGGCGACATCGGTCAGTTCTGGCCGCTGGGCCAACGCTTCGACCAGGCGCCCGCTCCACAGGGTGAGAAGTTCGGAATCCGGCGACGACATGCTGAACTGGTACTGCGTTCGGCTGACCCGATCCTCGATGGTCAGGTCCTGCACCGGTTGCATGAACAGGCGAATACCGACCAGTTTGTCCAGTTCCGGTTGCAAGCGAGCGATCACTTGCATCGCGCTCAGGTCTCGGTCGCTGTGGGACTTGAGGTTGATCAGCAGACGGCCGCTGTTGAGCGTCGAGTTGTCACCGTCGACGCCGATGTAGGACGAAAGGCTCTCCACCGCCGGGTCAGCCAGGATCACCTTGGCCAGTTCCTGCTGACGTTCGCTCATCGCCGCGAAGGAAATCGACTGCGGTGCCTCGGAAATGCCCTGGATCACCCCAGTGTCCTGCACCGGAAAGAACCCCTTGGGCACCACCATGTACAGGAACACGGTCAACGCCAGGGTGGCGACGGCCACCAGCAACGTCAGCGGCTGATGCTTGAGAACCCACGTTAACTTTCGCCCGTAAGCTGCGATCATCCAATCAATTGCCGCGCCACTGGCTCGATAAAAACGGCCCTGCTCCGCTTCCTTGGGTTCACGCTTGAGCAGCCGCGCGCACATCATCGGCGTCAGGGTCAGGGACACCACCAGGGAAATCAGGATAGCCACCGCCAGGGTGATGGCGAATTCGCGGAACAGCCGCCCCACCACGTCGGCCATGAACAACAACGGGATCAGCACGGCTATCAGCGACAGGGTCAGGGAGATCAGGGTGAAACCGATCTGCTTGGCGCCCTTGAGCGCCGCGTTCATCGGACTGTCGCCCTCTTCGATGAACCGGGAAATGTTCTCCAGCATCACGATCGCATCATCCACCACAAAACCGGTGGCGATGGTCAGGGCCATCAGGGTCAGGTTATTGACAGAGAAGCCGGCGAGGTACATCACGCCGAAGGTGCCGATCAACGACAGCGGTACGGCCACCGAGGGAATGATCGTGGCACTGGCCCGACGCAGGAACAGGAAGGTCACCATCACTACCAGGGCGATGGCGATCAGCAGTTCGTGCTGTACGTCCGTGACCGAAGCGCGGATGGTCTGGGTGCGATCGGTGAGCACCGTGACGTCAAGGCCGGCCGGCAGGTTGTCGGTGATGCTCGGCAGCAAGGCCTTGATCCGGTCAACCACCTCGATGACGTTGGCCCCGGGCTGACGCTGGATGTTCAGCAATACCGCCTGGTTTTCGTTGGCCCAGGCTGCAAGACGTTCGTTCTCGGCACCGTCGACAATCTCCGCCACGTCCTTGAGCCGCAGCGGCGCGCCATTGGCGTAGGCCAGGATCAGGTTGGCGTAGTCTTTGGGCGAGGTCAGTTGATCGTTTGCATCGAGCATCGAGACCCGGGTCGGGCCGTCGAAGTTGCCCTTGGGCTGGTTGACGTTGGATGCGCCGATCAGGGTGCGCACGTCCGCCAGGTTCAGGCCGTTGGCCGCCAGGGCCTCGGGATTGACCTTGATCCGCACGGCCTGGCGCTGGCCGCCCGCAATGCTGACCATGCCGACGCCGCTGATCTGGGCGATTTTCTGCGCCATGCGGGTGTCGACCAGGTCATTGAGCTTGGGCAGCAGCATGGTCTTGGAGGTGATGGCCAGGGTCAGTACGGGGGTGTCGGCCGGGTTGACCTTGTTGTACACCGGCGGTGCCGGCAGATCCTTGGGCAGCAAATTGGTCGCGGCGTTGATGGCCGCCTGCACCTGCTGTTCAGCGACGTCCATGTTGATGTCGAGGCTGAAACGCAGGGTCAGCACCGAAGCGCCACCGGAGCTGGTGGACGCCATCTGGGTCAGGCCGGGCATCTGCCCGAATTGTCGCTCAAGCGGCGCGGTCACGGCGCTGGTCATGACATCCGGGCTCGCGCCGGGATACAGCGTCATGACGCGGATGGTCGGGTAATCGACCTGAGGCAAGGCCGACACCGGCAACAAGCGATAGGCGATCACGCCAGCCAGGATAATGGCCAGCATGCTCAGGGTGGTCGCTACCGGGCGAAGGATGAACAGCCGCGAGAGATTCATGCGCCGCCCTTTTTCGCCTTGTCCGCAACAGCCGGCTCAGGCGCGTTGGCCGCCGATTTACCCTGCAGGTGGCCCGCGGGGCTGGTCGGGACTTGCTGCGGCTCATTGACCACTTCCACGTCGCTGCCGTCCTTGAGGCGGTCGGTGCCTTCCAGCACCACACGATCACCGGCGGCAAGGCCTTCGGTGACCACGGTGTTTTCGCCGTCGCTGGCGCCGATCTTCAGTGGGCGGATCTTGACCTTCTTGTCGCCGTCCAGGGCATAGACGAACGTGCCGTTGGTGCCGAACTGGATCGCCGCCGATGGCGCAAGCACCACGCCTTTGAGGGTGTCCGCCAGCAGGCGCACATTGACGAACTGGTTGGGGAACAACGATTGGTCGCGGTTCTCGTATCGTGCCTTGAATTTCAGGGTACCGGTGGTGACGTCAATCTGGTTGTCCAGGCTCTGCAGTACGCCGGTGGCTTGCAGCTTGGTATCACCGCGATCCCAGGCTTCGGCCGGCAGTTTGGCGCCGCTGCGATAGCGTGCCAGCACCACATCGAGACTGTTTTCCGGCAAGGTGAAGACCACGCTGATCGGTTGGGTCTGGGTGATGATGGCCAGCGCCGTGGTGTCGTTGGCCGCTACCAGGTTGCCAACATCGAGCTGGCGCAGGCCGACGCGTCCGGTGATGGGTGCGCGGATCTTGGTGAATTCGAGGTTGAGCTTGGCGTCGTTGACCGCCGCCTGATTGGTCTTGACCGTGCCCTGGAACTGACCGACCAGCGCTACGGCGGTGTCCAGGGTCTGCTTGGCGATGCTGTCCTCGCGGTACAGGCCGGTATAACGCTCGACATCCACCTGGGCATTCTTCAACTGCGCCTGGTTCTGCAGCAAGGTACCTTCAGCCTGGAGCAAGGCGTTCTGGTAGGGGCGCGGGTCGATTTCTGCCAGCAAATCGCCAGCCTTGACCATCTGCCCTTCCTCGAAATAGATCTTCATCAGCTCACCGCCGACACGGCTGCGCACGTTGATTGTGTTCAGCGCCGTCACCGTACCCAGCGCCTTGTAATACAGCGGGAAATCCCCTGTGACCGCTGGCGCAACGCGCACCGGAACCGGCCCTGCCGCGCCACCGAATCCTGGTCGCATCCCGCCTGACCTGCCAGTGTGGCCGGCCACGGCTTTTGGCTGCGCACCCTCTTTCGGCGCAGCGCTGCCTGGCCAGAACTTCCAGCACAGGGCAGCGATGACCAACAGGACAAGCAGGCCAAACAGCCAGCGACGGGGACTACGGGAAGCAGAGGATTGCATTGAGTGATCAACCATTGGGCGCGTGGGCTTTATTACATGAGGCTGAACGATAAGCACTGGCGGGTCTGAAGCAAAGCGCCTTTACCGGCAATTTACCTTCGGCTTACGTAACAGGAGATATATCCAAGACACTGAAACACAAATGAAAACGGCCTGGACAGGGCCAGGCCGTTAACAATTGTAAAACCGTACTTATTTCAAGACAGCGAGTGCAGCCTCGTAGTTCGGCTCATCAGCGATTTCCTTGACCAGTTCGCTGTGCAGCACGTTGTCGTTCTCGTCCAGAACCACCACGGCACGGGCGGTCAGGCCCTTGAGCGGACCGTCGGCGATGGCAACGCCGTAGTTCTCGATGAACTCGGCACCACGCAGGGTCGACAGGTTCTGCACGTTTTCAAGGCCTTCGGCGCCGCAGAAACGGGCCTGGGCGAACGGCAGGTCAGCGGAGATGCACAGCACAACGGTGTTGTCGACGCTGCTCGCCTTGGCGTTGAACTGGCGCACGGAAGTGGCGCAGGTCGGGGTATCGATGCTTGGGAAGATGTTCAGCACTTTGCGCTTGCCGGCAAAGTCTTTCAGGGTGACGTCGGACAGATTGCCGGCAACCAGGGAAAAGGCTGGCGCCTTGGAACCGGCTTGAGGCAGTTGGCCGTTGACTTGAACCGGGTTGCCTTTAAGAGTGACTTGAGCCATGAACGGAGTCCTTCTGAACGTTGGTGTAGAGAATCTTGAAGAGGCAGAAGTTAACCACGAAATGCTCCGGCGACCTATGGGGTGGATACAAATTGTCATGTGTCGGTGCACAAACCCGGCGCACGCCGCACTTCCCCGTAGGAGCTGCCGCAGGCTGCGATCTTTTGATCTTGATCTTCGATGCACCTTTCAAAAGCAACATCAAAAGATCGCAGCCTGCGGCAGCTCCTACAGGGTTCGGTGGGGTATCCAGGAATATGTTGACCCATCGCTGTCGATTCAGCCGGTGATCCTTCGACTATAAGTGAACAATTCCACATCCAGCGGAGACTACACCATGCGTTTCATGATCATCATCAAGGCAAGCAAAGACTCCGAAGCCGGCATCATGCCCAGCACCGAACTGCTGACGGCCATGGGCAACTACAATGAAGAACTGGCCAAGGCCGGCATCCTCCTCGCCGGCGAAGGCCTGCAGCCGAGCAGCAAAGGTGCCCGTGTACGTTTCGAAGGCGACAAGCGCACGGTGATCGACGGCCCCTTCGCCGAAACCAAGGAACTGATCGCCGGCTACTGGCTGTGGCAAGTGAAATCCAAAGAAGAAGCCATCGAATGGGTCAAGCGCTGCCCCAACCCGATGCCAGGCACCGAAGCCGAAATCGAGATTCGCCAGGTGTTCGAGCTGGAGGATTTCGGCGAGGAATTAACGCCCGAGTTGCGCGAGCAGGAAGAGCGGGCATTTGGGCTGGGGAAGAAATGCTGAGATTTCACTATCGATCCTCATGATGACAGCTGGGTAGCGGAGTCTGGATAACCTTGATCCTCCTTCGCCACCTCTACCGACTTCCTACAAAAAAACCACAAGCCCGCCATTGGCTCATACCGATGACGGGCTTGGTGTTTTCCAACCCATTGATTGGCATTAACTTTTCAGTACAAGAAACCAAAGAATTAATCCCTTGGACTGGCTAACCCCCATTTTGCTGCTAGTTTCAAGAGACGTGTCCTACAGACTTCATGGCAAAGAGACTACGTCGTAACGGCCACCAAGTGCCGGGTTGTCCAAATGAGCCACCATGGAATTGGGGAATCATGACAAACAAAATGGGGATCCACGCCTGTCTTTTGGTGGCTTCGCTTGCGCCTGTTGTGTGCGCCCAGGCGGACAATGCCGAGACCGCCAACAAAAGCAACAACCCGCTGAACTTCGCGCCAGGCATGAGCGCTCAGGACTACTACACGCCCAGGTACTACGACTCCAATATCCATACCAATGACCTGCTGATACGCGGCACGCTGCCGATTGCGCCCAACGATTACATCGGCGTGCCGCAATTGATCCGCGCCACGGCGCCAATCAGTACCCACCCGGACCCGAACAGTGGCTACAGCACCGGCGAAGGTGACCTGAACCTGTTCGATATTTTCCTGGTGAAGACTGAAGGCGTGCAGTTGGGCATCGGCCCGATGATAACCGCCCCCACTGCCGATCAGGACGAGCTCGGCACGGGCAAATGGCAAGGCGGCCTCGCTGCAATCGCCATCGACTCTTCGCCACGGGGGCTGCTGGGCGCGCTGGTGCAATACCAGAGTTCGTTCGCCGGTGACAACGACCGGCCCCACGTCGAAAGCGCAACGATGCAACCCTTCATCATCCATAACCTGGAAAAGGGCTGGTACCTGCGCTCCACCGGCATCTGGACGTTCGACCTGAAGAACGACACCCACTACATCCCACTCGGCTTGGGTGGTGGCAAAGTGTGGAAAGACGGGTCCAATATCCTCAACGCCTTCATCGAACCGCAATGGACCGTCGAGAAGAAAGGCGATGGCATGCCGCAATTCACGCTGTTTGTCGGCCTCAACGCCACCTTCGGCAAATAAGGAACTCCCCCTATGCATGGAGCCATTCGCGCAGCCGGTTTCAGCCTGATGACGATGTTCGTCAGTTGCGGGGTCGGAGCCCAGGACCCGGATACCCGAATCGGCCAGATCGTCATGGAAGGTGAACTGCCGGCCCATGAATCCATCGCCAAACTCTATGCCGAACTGGATTTCCAGCAAGCCACGCAGAGTTATCTGTGGGCGTTGCCGCTGGTGTCGTACGCGCAATGGCAGGAGGAGTTCCGCGACAAGCTGGGTGCCCGCAGTGGCGACCTGATGATGCTCGACAGTTACGAAGACAAGCTCGGCGTCATTACCGCCAACGCTACCACGCCCTACATCCTTGGTTTCGTCGATCTCAATGAAACCGGTCCGCTGGTGATCGAGTTGCCCGCCGGACCGACCGCGGGCGGTGTTGGCGATTTCTGGCAACGGGCGATCATCGACATGGGCCAGACCGGCCCGGACAAAGGCAAGGGCGGCAAGTACCTGGTGCTGCCACCGGGCGCCGAGCCACCGGCCGATGCTGGCAAGTATTACCTGGCCAAGTCGCAAACCATGAACGTGCTGGTCGGATTTCGCTTGCTCGATCCCGACCCCGCCAAAGGCAAGGCGCTGATCGAGCAACTCAGGATGTACCCCTACGCCAAGCGAGCCGAGCCTGGCCAGACCAGACTGCTCTCCCCCGGCGGCAAAGCCTGGTCCGGTACCCAGCCACGGGCAATGGCGTACTGGGAGCGCTTGCACCAGATCCTTCAGAAGGAGCCGGTCAATGAACGTGATCGTTTCTACATGGCCATGCTTGCCAGCCTGGGCATCGAGAAGGACAAGCCCTTCAACCCTGATGACCATCAACGCAAGGCCCTGGAACAAGGTGCACAAGCCGGCGAGCTGATCGCCAAGGCCAATACCTTCGCCAAGCGTTTCCCCGGCGCCCAATACTGGCCGGATCGCCAGTGGGACAAGGTGTTGAACGTCACCGATCCGTCCCAGCGCTTGGCCTATTACGACCAGTTGTGGGAACGCAGCGCCTGGTTCTACGAGGCGGTAGGCAACTCCAAAGGCATGGTGTCGAAAACCCCGGGGCTGGGCCAGACCTACCTGGGTGCCTATACCGACGCCAAGGGCAACTGGCTCGACGGCGCCAAGAACTATCGGCTGCACGTCGGCGCCAACCCGCCGGCCAAGCAGTTCTGGTCGATGACCGTGTACGACATCGACAGCCGCTGCCTGATCGACAACCCACAGCGCAAGGCCGACCTGTCGTCGCGCCAGGATCTGAAAATGAACGCTGATGGCTCGGTGGACCTGTATTTCGGCCCCACCGCACCCAAAGATTTTGAAGCTAACTGGGTGCAAACCCTGCCGGGCAAACACTGGTTCAGCTATTTCCGCCTGTATGCCCCGACCCTGCCCTATTTCGACAAGAGCTGGAAACTCGACGACATCACGGCCGTGGAATAACGCCGTGGGTTGATTCAAACAAAACAAGCAAGTGGAGTTGTTGATGGTCAGGGCTTTGCCTCGTGCCTGCGTGCCGTGGCTTGAACTTCGATGAACTGCGCCGGGGGCTGCGTTTCACCCAGAACATCGGCACTGCTCCAACTCAGGCAATCCTTGGCTACGCTGCATAGTCAGGCCGAAAACAATCAAGAATCAGTTGCTAGCGCACTACGACCACTCAACCCCGTACACGAGAAGGATTTCCCATGACGAGCCTGAAAGCGCACCGCCAGTTCCACGGGTTAAAGCTGCTGCTGGCATTGGCCCTGAGCCTGCCAATGCTGGTCCAGGCCGCTGAACCATTGCCGTCATGGAATGACGGCCCGTCGAAAAAGAACATCATCGAATTCGTCGAGGCGGTGACCGATCAAGGCAGCAAGGACTTCGTCAAACCCGAGGACCGTATCGCCGTGTTCGATAACGACGGCACCTTGTGGAGCGAGCAGCCGATGTACTTCGAATTGCTGTTTGCCCTGGAGGAGGTCAAGCGTACGGCGGCGGCGCATCCGGAATGGAAAACCACCCAGCCATTCCAGGCTGTGCTGGAAAACGATCACCAGGCCCTGGCCGCCAGCGGCCTTGAAGGCATGATGAAAATCTTCGGTGCAACCCACACCGGCATGACCACCGAAGCCTTCGACGATTACGCCAAGACGTGGCTGAGCCAGGCCCGCCACCCAAAAACCGGCAAGCCGTACACTGAAATGATCTTTCAGCCGATGCTGGAAATGCTCGACTACCTGCGCAGCCAGGACTTCAAGACCTACATCGTTTCCGGTGGCGACACCGGCTTCATGCGCGCCTTCGCCGAAAAGGTCTACGGCATCCCCCCCGAGCAGGTGATCGGCACCACATTCGTCACCTCGTTTGAGTACAAGGATGGCCAGGCGTCGATCCTGCGCACCCCGAAACTGGCGCATAACGACGACGGGCCGGGCAAGCCGGTGAGCATCGACGCCGTGATCGGGCGTCGACCGATTCTCGCGTTCGGCAACTCCGACGGCGACCTGCAAATGCTGCAGTGGACTGCGGCCGGCACCGGCAAACGTTTCATGGGGCTGGTGCATCACACCGACGCCAAGCGTGAATGGGCCTACGACCGCCAATCGCAGTTCGGCCGTCTGGACAAGGCTCTGGACGAAGCAAAAACCCGTGGCTGGACCGTTGTCGACATGGCTGCCGAATGGCGCCGGATCTATCCGTTCGATGCCGCCACACCCGAGCAAGTGCAATAAAAAAGTGTGACGCAGGACCGCAATGAACGTTTGTCGCAGTGGTCCTGGCCGGATGCGGCGACCATGCTCCGCGTGGGAACGATAAGCACCGGGATCAGTGTATTTTTGCCGACCTGACTTTGGGTGATGCGCGGGGATGGCGGGAATCCGTATTTCCGCTGGTTTGTCGGCGAGTGATCGGTTGTCTGTCAAACCGCTTTCGCGAGCAGGCTCGCTCCCACAGTGGATTGCGTTCATAAACGAATTTTGTGTACGACACAGACCAAATGTGGGAGCGAGCCTGCTCGCGAAGAGGCCATCAGCTTCACCGCAACCATCATTTGACAGACGCCGGCCATCCGGCAAAGCTGCATCGAGCTTGTACGCGCGCCTGACGGCAAACGCACCTGGACTACGGAAGTCGTAATGCCGAAACATAAAAATAAAACAGCAAACCCGAACCCTGATTCGCAACCGACCCTGATTCATCGATACCTGTTCCCCGTCACCATCGGCGTCTTGTTGCTGGCGGTCGCGGGCATCGGCTGGTTTCTGCTGCACAGCCAACCCGCTCCGCTGACCTATGCGCCGGTCAACACACCTGTCGCGCAACCCGTCAAGCCGCCGTCGCAACCCGTCGCCGTGGCGCCGGCAACGATGGTCGACGAACAGCAATGCCAAGGCTGCCACAGTGCAAAGGTCAAGGACTGGCAAGGTTCCCATCACCAATTGGCGATGCAGGAGGCCAACGCCCAGACCATGCTCGGCGACTTCAACAACGTCACCTTCAAGGCCGAAAACGAAACCACCCGGTTTTCGCGCAAGGAAGACGGATTCTGGGTCAACACGCCGGGTATCGACGGCAAGAATGCCGACTTCAAGGTCGCCTACACCTTTGGCATCGCCCCTTTGCAGCAATACCTGATCGAGGTCGGTGAAGGTCGTTTGCAAGCCCTCGGCATCGCCTGGGATACCGAGAAGCACCGCTGGTTTCATCTCTATCCAGGCCAGGGCGTGACCTTCAAGGACCCGCTGCATTGGAGCAAGCCGAGCCAGAACGCCAATTTCATGTGCGTCGAGTGCCATACCACCGGCTACAAGCGCAATTTCGATGCCGCGAAAAACACCTTCGACAGCCAGTGGAACAGCCTTGGCGTCGGCTGCCAGGCCTGCCACGGCCCGGCCTCCAATCATCTGCAATGGACGGCGAAAAAAGGCGATCTGATCCACTCGGGTTTCGCCGTCGACCTCAAGGACAAGAACGCGACCGTCGAGATTGAAACCTGTGCCCGCTGTCACTCGCGTCGTGCGCCACTGGGCGACGGTTTTACCGTTGGCAAGCGCCTGATGGACGACTACCTGCCAAGCGCCCTGACCCGTGAACTGTATGCCCTTGACGGCAAAATCAAGGATGAAGTGTTCGAACACGGCTCGTTCGCCCAGAGCAAAATGTTCGACAAGGGCGTACGCTGCAGCAACTGCCACAACCCCCACAGCACCGAACTCAAGGCGCCGGGCAATGGCGTTTGCCTGCAATGCCACAACACGGCTGGCAAGACCTCCGTCGAAGGTGTCGACGGCAAAGGCCTGCAAGCGAAGAACTACGACTCCATCGAACACACCCGTCACACCATGGGCCAACCAGGTTCGCAGTGCATCGATTGCCATATGCCCGGCAAGTTTTATATGGGCAATGACTTTCGGCACGACCACAGTTTCAGCATCCCCAACCCCGAGCGGGCGAAAAAACTCGGTACGCCGGACGCCTGCCTGACTTGTCACCAGGGCAAGGCCGGTGACAAGGTCACCGAGCAGTTCAAACTCTGGAACACCTCCACCGCCGCGCAGGCTCCGCGTTACGACGAAAGCCTGTGGCTGATCCGCAATGGCCAGCCTGGCGCCGCACAAGCCCTGTACGAGCAGCTGCAACGCAGCAACCTGCCGGCGATTCAACGGGCGACACTGCTCGCCGAATTACCGCTGTACCCCAGCGAACAGGCGCTGAAACTGGCCACCCGGGACTTGAGCAACCCGGCGCCGCAAGTGCGTGAAAGCGCCGTACGGGCGATCAGCGCTTTCTTGCCACCGCCGGAGCGTGCGCCGCTGTTGACACCGTTGCTGAGCGATCCGGTGAAGGCTGTACGCGTTGCCGCGGCCCGGGATTTGCTCAGCGTGGCACGCAATGGCCTGGGCGCGGCCCAAGACAAATGGAACGCGGCCATCACCGAATATGAGAACGTGCAAAAAAGCCTGGCCGAACGCGCCGAAGCCAACCTCAACCTGGCCATGCTGTATCAGGCCAGCGGTCGCAGTGGCGAAGTCGAAGGCTTGCTGCGCACTTCACTCAAGCGCGACCCGGACTTTTATCCGGCGCTGGTGACACTGGTGCAATGGCTGGAAGCCAATGGTCGCGGCCAGGAAGCCCAAGCGCTGCTGGCGCAAAGCCTCAAGGCACACCCCGACGCCGCTCTGCTGCAACACACCCAGGGCCTGGCGCTGGTGCGTGCCGGCCAACCCGCACAGGCCATGCCCTTCCTGCGCAGGGCCGCGCAACTGGAACCGCAGAGCGGACAATACGGCTATGTGCTGGCGGTGGCCCTGCATGACAGCGGCGAGATCGATGCCGCGTGCGAAGAACTGGAAAGGCTGTTGAAAGTGCAGCCAGCCGACCGAAATGCGCGGTTGTCGCTGATCCAGTACTACCTCGATAACGGCCAGGAACCGAAGGCCCAGGTGCTGTTGCAGGGCTGGAAGAAAATAAACATCGGGGATCCGGCGTTGAAGTGATCGGGGGCTGATCCAATGGCCCCTTCGCGAGCAAGCCCGCTCCCACATTGGATCTGTGTGGGTCACAGATTTTGTGAATGCCAAGGATCAAATGTGGGAGCGGGCTTGCTCGCGAAAGCGTCAGCCCTGCCAATGCGTAATTTACGTCAGCGCCGCCGAAACAACGGTCGCGGCTCAATCACCGAGCGCCCATACGACACGCTCATCCCCGCCAGCCCCTTGAGCGCATCCTCGGCGGATTTGTCTTCACGCACCGCAAAGCTGTCGAACCCACATTGGCGCATATGACTGAGCTGATCACGCAACACATCACCCACGGCGCGCAACTCACCGTTCCAGCCCAATCGCGTGCGCAGCAAATAGGCCTGGCTATAGGCCCGACCGTCGCGAAAACTCGGGAAATCCAGGGCAATCAACCGCAACTGGCCAAACCACAGCTCAAGGCCTTCCACCTCATCATCAGGTCCCAGCCAGATTGCGTTTTGCTGCGGATTTTCCAGCCAGCGGGCCAGCGGCAAAATCACCTGGCCCTCAGGCAACGGCGCCTCAATATCCCGAACCAGCGTCCAGGGATCGTCCACGACAATCCGTGCCCCGCCCTCTTGCAAACGCAACAGATTGTTCATGCCGACACCTCCAGCACTGTCGGATAAACCGCCTCTTTGAACGGCTCCAGGCCGATGCGCTGCAAGGTATCGACAAACAGCTCCTCGCTTTCGCGGTAACGCACGAACGTGTCGACGATCTGTTCGACTACCGCAGGCACTTGCGCAGCGCTGAACGACGGGCCGATGACCTTGCCCAACGCGCTGTTCTTGCCCTGGGCGCCACCGAGGGTGATCTGGTACCACTCGCTGCCGTTCTTATCGACACCCAGAATACCGATGTTGCCGATGTGGTGATGACCGCAGGCGTTCATGCAGCCGGAGATGTTGAGGCTGATGTCGCCCAGGTCATGCAGGTAATCGAGGTCTTCGAAGCGCGCTTGAATGGCTTGGGCGATGGGTATCGACTTGGCGTTGGCCAGTGCACAGAAATCCCCCCCGGGGCAGGCGATGATGTCGGTGAGCAAACCGACGTTGGCGCAGCCGAGGTTGTGTTCGCACGCCAGGCGCCAGAGCGAGAACAAGTCGGCTTTTGGCACGTCCGGCAGCACGATGTTTTGCTCATGGGCGATGCGAATCTCGCCAAAACCGAAATGCTCGGACCACTGCGCCACCGCCTCCATTTGCGTGGCCGTGACATCCCCCGGCGGTGCGCTGCCGCCCGGCTTGGTCGACAGCACCACGCTGGCATACCCCGATACCTTGTGTGCCTGTACATTGCGCAGCACCCAGCGGGCGAACGCCGGGTCCTGGGCCAGCTGCGTGCCGAATTCAAGGCTGGTATCCGCCAGTTCGCGATATCGCGGCGAAACGAAGGCACTGGCCACGCGCTCAAACTCATCAAGGGTCAGTTGTGCCGGACCATCCTTGATATGCGTCCACTCTTCCTCGACTTCCCTGGCGAACGCTTCGATGCCCAGGGCTTTTACCAGAATCTTGATCCGCGCCTTGTACTTGTTGTCCCGCCGGCCATGGCGGTTATACACCCGTAAGACCGCCTCGACGTAGGACAGCAGGTGCTGCCACGGCAAGCCCTGGCGAATCTGCAAGCCAAGGATCGGCGTGCGCCCAAGGCCGCCGCCAACAATGACCCGCAGCAGCATTTGCCCGTCGTCACCGGGATAAAGATAGAGGCCGATGTCGTGCATCATGATTGCCGCGCGATCCTGCTCGGCCGAGCAGATGGCGATCTTGAACTTTCGTGGCAGGTAGAGGAATTCCGGGTTGATGGTCGACCATTGCCGCAGGATTTCCGCCAGCGGCCGCGGGTCGATCATTTCATCGGCCGCAACCCCGGCAAAGGCTTCGGTGGTGATGTTGCGCACGCAGTTGCCGGACGTCTGGATGGCGTGCATGTTGACCTGGGCCAGGCGTTCGAGGATGTCCGGCACCTGGGCCAGTTCGATCCAGTTGAACTGCATGTTCTGGCGCGTCGTGAAGTGGCCGTAGCCGCGATCGTAATCCCGGGCGATGCTCGCCAGCGTGCGCATCTGCCGGGCACTCAGGGTGCCGTAGGGGATGGCGACGCGCAGCATGTAGGCGTGTTTTTGCATGTACAGGCCGTTTTGCAGGCGCAACGGCAGGAACTCTTCCTCGCTCAGTTCGCCCGCCATGAAGCGTTCGACCTGATCGCGAAACTGCGCAACCCGCTCGAACACCAGTGCCCGGTCATAGTCGTCGTACTGATACATCTGGCTACCTCATCAGGAGTGATCGGGCTCTGTTGCCAATGCCTGGCGCGACCCTTGTGGGAGCGAGCCTGCTCGCGAAGGCGGAGTACCAGGCGACATCGATATTGAATGTGCCGGACGCTTCGCGAGCAGGCTCGCTCCCACAGGTTGGGCGGCATTAACTGCGGCTCGTTTCGAGGCAATGACTATGGACCCGTGCCGGTTTTCATTACAGATTCAGCTACCCATGAAAAAACCGTATCAGAATCAGAGGCGTCCAATTTGACTCGCTGCAGATCTGATCCGCATAAATCAGTTTTTCCTGAGTCTGTTTTGTTTTGGCCACGGTTTTTACAGTGCACGTCATTGCAACCGTGGAAGCATTGAGCATGAGCACAACAACTATCGGACAGGCTTATAACTACAAGGTCGTCCGCCAATTCATCGTGGCAACCGTGATCTGGGGCGTCGTGGGGATGGCGATGGGCGTCTGGATCGCGTCGCAACTGGTGTGGCCGCAGTTGAACCTGGACCTGCCGTGGACCACTTTCGGGCGCCTGCGCCCGCTGCACACCAGCCTGGTGATTTTCGGATTTGCCGGCAGCGCGCAGTTCGCCGCCAGTTATTACGCGGTGCAGCGTACCTGCCAGGTGCGACTGTTCTCGGACAAGCTCGCAGCCTTCACGTTCTGGGGCTGGCAATCGGTCATCGTCGTGATGCTCATCACGTTGCCGCTGGGCTACACCACCACCAAGGAATACGCCGAGATCGAGTTCTCCGGCGCGGTGTGGATGACCCTGGTATGGGTGGCCTACGCCATCGTGTTCTTCACCACTGTGGTGCAGCGCAAGACCCGGCACATCTATGTCGGCAACTGGTTCTTCGGCGCGTTCATCGTGGTGATTGCGATGCTGCACGTGGTCAACCACCTGGCGATTCCGGTGGACTGGTTCAAATCCTACCCGGTGTATTCGGGGGCAACCGACGCCATGGTCCAGTGGTGGTACGGGCACAACGCCGTGGGCTTTTTCCTGACCACGGGGTTCCTTGGGATGATGTACTACTTCGTGCCCAAGCAAGCGAACCGGCCGGTGTATTCCTATCGTTTGTCGATCGTGCACTTCTGGGCGCTGATCACTTTGTACATCTGGGCAGGTCCGCACCATTTGCACTACACCGCCTTGCCGGACTGGGCGCAGTCACTGGGCATGGCCATGTCGCTGATCCTGTTGGCACCGAGCTGGGGCGGGATGATCAACGGCATGATGACCCTTTCGGGCGCCTGGCATAAGTTGCGCACCGACCCGATCCTGCGTTTCCTGGTGCTGTCCCTGGCCTTCTACGGCATGTCGACCTTCGAAGGGCCGATGATGGCGATCAAGACGGTCAACGCCCTCTCCCACTACACCGACTGGACCATTGGCCACGTGCACGCCGGGGCCCTCGGCTGGGTGGCGATGATCACCTTCGGCGCGACTTACCACATGGTGCCGAAGGTCTTCGGTCGCGCGCAGATGTTCAGCACCCCGCTGATCAACCTGCACTTCTGGCTCGCCACTATCGGCACCGTGCTGTACATCGCCTCGATGTGGGTCAACGGCATCACCCAGGGCCTGATGTGGCGTGCGATCAACGATGACGGCACGCTGACCTACTCCTTCGTCGAAGCCTTGCAGGCCAGCCATCCGGGGTTCGTGGTGCGCTTTGCCGGTGGCGTGTTGTTCCTCACGGGCATGCTGGTGATGGCTTACAACGTGTGGCGTACCGTACGGGTGTCCGAAGTGGCGATGGCGGAAAGTGAGGCGCAGATAGCCTGATGACTGAAGTCCTGTTGAATATCCTGGGGGTGGTGTTCCTGTGGTGCACCATCGAATACTGCTTGCGCCATCAGACCGCCGAAAGCCTGGACGATGCCAGCCTGGTGCCGTTTGCCGATGACCCGGAAGTCGCCCGGCGAGTGGAGGCCGCTACCGGCAAGCGGATAAACGCGGTCGCGCCAGAAGAGCCAAAGCCGGGTTGGGGCAAAATCGAAATCTGACCTACAACCCATTCATTGTGGGAGCGAGCCCGCTCGCGAAGACGGGCTGACAGTCGACATCGATATTGACTGATTCATCGCTTTCGCGAGCAGGCTCGCTCCCACAGGGGGATTCACAGTGTCGCGAAAACTCAGCCGCGTTCGCGCGGAATCAGGCTCTGCAACTGCTGCGCCAGGAAATCCGCATCGAAGACAAAGGTATCCGGATCTTTAAGACCATTGGTCTTGCGCCACTGCCAGCCATTGGACGATGGCATGCACACCAGTGAAACACTGCCGTAGCGCGCAGCGGTAAAGCCCATCACTGCCAGGGAAATCTGCCCACCGGCACCCATCACATCCGGCACGAACTCCACCGGTTTGCCGGCGATCGTAATGCTCAGCTTTTCAGTCTTGAAGGTAGACGTCTCCACCGGAACACTCGGCCCGGACGCGACATACGCTTCGCGGCTCACCTCCAGCAGATTCGGTGCCAGAACCGGCTCCAGCCACTGCTGGATCTGATCGAACAACTCCCCAATGCGCCTGGCCCACTCGGCCGATTGTGTCTCGAACAGCTGTTTTTTGTGCGCTTCGCTGTCTGCGTAGTGACGAAGCATCTCGCCCAGTTGCCGTACGTCGTCCATTGCGGTGTTCCTTTGATTGAAGCGGTGCTGCGGACATTGAGCATGGCAGATGCGCGCCGCCGGCGTACGACTAAAAGCGCGAGTGGTATGGATCAATCGCACTTTGGCATGCGGCGCAAGCGCGCCATGCTCAAGGTATCGACGTAGACGCCATCGCGCACCGCATAGTCGCGAAACAGCCCTTCGGTCTCGAAACCGAACTTGCGGTACAAGCTGATGGCGGCTTCGTTGTCGGCATACACGCTGAGTTCGACCCGTCGCAGGTTCATCCAGTTGTCAGCAATATCCAGCACCGCCGCCAACAGTTTCGAACCCACGCCCTTGCCCTGCCATTGGGAAGCAACGCCCATGCCGAAGCTGCCTGCGTGGCTGCGGCGGATGCGTGGAAACTGTTCCAGGGTGATGCTACCGATAACTGTCCCTTGATGCAGGGCCACCAATTGCACGACCCGCTCATTGTCCGTCTCCACGCGTTTTTGCCAAGTCTCGGAGGATGGAAACGGCATTTGCAGCGTCTGACGGGCGACGACCGGTTCGTGGTAAAGCGCGGTGATGCCCGGGACGTGGGAATGATTGAGGCGTTCGAGGGTTATGACAGCGTCGGTGCCGGTCATGGGTGATTCATCCTTGATAGAGACATGGCCGTTCACTCTACAACGCATCCAACATGGAAAAACACCCTGTAGGAGCGAGCATGCTCGCGATGGTCGTCAACGATGACGCGGGATACCTGATGCCCCGCGGCGCTCCCAGGTTTTTCGTCGGAACGCCGCCCGGAGCATGCTCGCTCCTACAGGAACCATTCCCGCCGCTCTTCGAAGGTGCCGAGGATCAACTCGACAATCGTCTGCACCTGCGCATCGCCCTCGGCCTCGGCATTCACCGCCAGCCACACCTGGCGCTGCATCGGCTGGCTGAACAACCCCGGCAAACCGATCAAGCCACGGTCGAAATAGCTCATGTAGGCAGGCAACAGGCCGATGCAGGCGCTGCAACGGACCATCTCCAGCATCAGTGGATAGGAATGCGACTGCACGACCCCGGCCAGGCGCTGGTGCTCCAGGTCGTTCCAGGACCGAAAACTGTCGATCTGTCGATCATGCTGCCATTGCACCAGCATGAAATCGGCCAGGTCATCGAGACCGGCCGGCCGCGCGGCGACTCGTGAATAGCGTTTGGCGATGTGCGGTAGATAGTCGAGCCGCGCCAGGCATCTGGGCTCGTTGACGGCAAAACTCGGTCCCGGCGTTGGCGAGCCGATGCCTGTCATCCATACCACGACATCGGCACTGACCGCCTGCAGGGACAATTCGCTGTCGAGGGTAATGATGTCCAGGCGCGCGCTGGCATTGCGTCGCAGCAACGCCACCAGATCGCGACCGAGGATGTCGTGCAGGATCGTCTCGGCCACCGCCAGGCGCACCACAGGTTGCTCGAGCACCGGCAGGTCGCGTTCATGCGCCAGGGCGGTCAGCTGCTTGTGCAGTTGCAGGCCGTCACGACTGAGTACCAGGCCATTCTCCGATGGGCTGAACAGCGAACACCGCAGCTGTTTTTCAAGCTGTGCCAAATGCTTGCGCAACCGGGTTGCCTTGATGTTGAGGCGCCGCGATGCCTGCATGAAGCAGCCGCACCGGGCGATCACGCTGAAGCACTGCGCGAGCAGCGGATCGATCTGCGCCGCGCGGGTGCGCCAGGAGGCGGTCGTATCGAGGTGTGTGGGATATTGCGCTACACGCTGGTCGCCCCGGGTTTCCATGAATGACATCGATGACTCCCTGTCGATCTTTCACTGGGAGCACCATCCTGCGCAAGGTACATGAACGACGTGTGACAGCCTTTCAGGCGCTGGGGGTCTGGCGAAAACTCACGGCCAGTCGATTCCAGCTGTTGATGGTGGTGACAGCGATGGTCAGGTCCACCAGTTCACCTTCGCTGAACTGCGCCCTGGCTTGCTCGTAGACAGTGTCTGGCACGTGGTCCTGCGAAAGCAGCGTCACCGCTTCAGTCCAGGCCAGGGCGGCGCGCTCGCGCGGGTTGAAGAAGTTGCTGTCGCGCCAGACCACGATGGAGTACAGGCGGCGGTCGGTTTCGCCCAGGCGCCGTGCGTCCACCGAGTGCATATCGGTGCAGAACGCACAGCAATTGATCTGCGAAGCACGGATCTTGATCAGGTGCAGCAGCGCCGGCTCGATACTCAGGTTGCTGGTCAGGGCTTCCATGGCGATCAGCGCTTTCATCGCCTTGGGCGAGGCGCTGTAATAATCCAGGCGGAGGGTCATGGCGTGACCTCATATGGCGTCGATATGCCGCCAAGGTAGACGTTGTTAACGCTGTGTTACATATCCAATTGCGCGAAATTTCCGTGGGCCACCTGGGCCCAGACCAATTGGCGGTTTTTACGCCACGCAACTACTGCATAAACGCCAGTTGAGGGTAATCTGGCGTAACGCACACGCGCCTCAATCGCCATGGAGCCTTGCCGGTATGGAACTACACGTTGTCATTAACGGACGCAAGGACCTGGCGGGCCAGTTGTACACGCAACTGCGCAGCGCTATCGAATCGGGTCGCCTGGCCGCCGGGACGCAACTGCCTCCCAGCCGCCTGCTGGCCGAACAACTGGGCATTTCGCGCAAGACCATTTCCGATACCTATGCCCAGCTGACCTATGAGAACTTCCTCACCGGGGTGATCGGCAAAGGCACCTACGTCAACGCCCGCGTATCCAAAATCGAGCGCAAACAAAACCATAGGGAGCTGGCCGGCTTCGAGGTGATCGAATCCTGGCGTAGCCTGCCGGTGTTCCTGCGTCATCCGACGCTCGAAGGCTCGCTGCGCTACGACTTCATTGGCGGCGCCACCAGCAAGGGCCAGTTTCCCCAGGATGACTGGCGACGCTGCACGTCCCACGCCTTGCGCCAGATCGCCGCGTCGAAGGGCTTCTACAGCCTGCCCGAGGGCCTGCCGGCGCTGCGCAATGCCATCGCGCAGCACATAGCCTTTTCTCGCGGGGTCAATTGCCAGGACGAGGACGTGGTGGTGTGCAATGGCGCGCAACAGGCGCTGGATCTGATTGCCCGGGTGCTGATACGAGCGGGCAGCATCGTCGCCATGGAAGATCCCGGTTATCCGCCGGCGCGCCTGTTGTTCGGCACCCATGGCGCCACGGTGATTGGCGTGCCGGTGGACGCCGAAGGGATTGTCGTGGAGAAAATCCCCCTCGGTACGCGGCTGATCTACGTCACCCCCTCACACCAGTTCCCGCTGGGCATGCCCATGAGCCAGGAGCGCCGCGCTGCACTGCTGGCTCGCGCCCATGAACTGGGGGCGATCATCATCGAAGACGACTACGACAGCGAGTTCCGCTACGAAGGCCGCCCCACGGACTCGCTGCAAAGCATGGACGAGCGCGGGATCGTCGCCTATGTGGGGACCTTCTCGAAAACACTTTTGCCAGAACTGCGCCTGGGTTACGCGATCCTGCCGCCGGCGATTCTCGAGGCGGTGGTGCGCGCCAAGCAACTCACCGACCTGCACACCTCCACCCTGCCCCAGTGGGCGCTGGCCAAATTCATCGCCGAAGGCTGCCTGCTCAAGCACATTCGTCGCTGCCATACGATCTACGCGGGCAGGCGTGAGCGGATCCTGGCGCGCATGGCCGGTGATCTCGCACCCTGGCTTGAAGCGGTGCCGACCGCAGCGGGCTTTCACATGGTGGTGCTGTGCAAGGTAGCGATCGACGTGCCACTGGTGATCGAGCTGGCGAAAAAGGTTGAAGTCGGGCTCTATGCCATTGACAGTTTTTTCTACCAGCAGGCGCCCCAGGCGGGGTTTTTCCTGGGTTTTGGCGCTATCGAGACCCTGGACATCGACATCGCCCTGGACCGTCTCAGGGACATTTTGCAGCAGGTTGCCTGATGGATTGGTCTGCGTTTTTATCCCGCGATTGGCTATTGGTGGTCCGGAGGTGCAGGCCTATCCTGCATAGGCGTTATCCCTCAATGAGGAGTGTGAGCCAATGTCCTACAAAGTGATCAATACCGTACAGGTGCAGGCCGTTGCCGGTCGCTCGGAAGAACTGGGTCAGAAATTGCAAAAGATTGTCGATACCCTGCGCGAACTACCGGGCTGTGAATCCTATATGGTCGACCGCTGCCCTGAGGACAGTAATCGCTGGACTGTCAGCGCCCACTGGCAATCGGAATCGGCAATGCAATCGCATTTCAACAACCCCCAGGTGCAAGGCTTCATTGACCTGATCGATTGTCAGCTGGCCAACGCCGTCGACTTCAACAGCTTTCCGATCAGATAAGACACGGTTAAAGATCGCAGTCCTTGGCCGCGTTTGCAGAGTATGGGTACCTCTGCAAACGTTCCGGGGACTGCGATCTTTTTCATTCCAGCGCCGCACATTGGTCCCCTGGCCTTCGGTAAAATTGGCTGTTTGTTTATCGCCCCTGGCGCAATAGATTGGTCCCTGACAACCAACCACTGCAGGTGATGAACCATGAACCTTTTGCGCTGCTCTCTCGCTGCCCTTGCCTTGACCGTTGGCGCTTCGGCGTTTGCCCATGAAGCCGGTGACCCATCGGAAAAGGTCACGGTATTGCAAGACCAAATGCTGAAAAACGCCCCAGGGAAAAAGGCCTTGATGATTGAGGTCGACTACAAGCCAGGCCAAGCGTCCATCGCCCACAAACACGACGGTACCGCCATGGCCTATGTGCTTTCGGGATCGATCACTTCCCAGGTGAAGGGCGAAAAAGAGGTCACTTACAAGGCTGGCGAGTATTGGTACGAACCTGCCGGTTCGGAACATCTGGTCTCGAAAAATGCCAGCAAAACCAAACCTGCGAAGCTGTTGGTGTTCATGGTGTTGTCACCTGACGAGAAAGTGTTGATCCCCTTGCAAAACTGATCGTCGAACCTGTAGCCATAAATAAAAATGCCCAAACTCTTGATTTGGGCGTCTTTATATCTTCAGGCAATTAACCGCGCTCCGTTAAACCAAACAAAACTATTGTCTATTGGATAAGTTCATAGTTTGGCTATTTCAATCAGCAACACACGGTTTAGTCTGGAGTGACTGCCGTCCTCATACGGCAACTGTAACTTTCCGACCGAAGTTGTTTCACTGGAGAAACACCATGAAACTTGCGTTCGTCAGTACATTGACCATGGCCGTTCTGATAACCGGTTGCTCAATTCCCACGGCACCTTCAGCGGTGACTCCACTGGAGGGTATCTTTACGCAACCGGTGGGTCGCAGCAGTGCAACGCGCATACCCAACGGCAGCGATGTCACACTTGGCATTGTCTACAGCCGCAATACCCAGGCCAACCGCGCCTACCTGCAGGACTACCAGGCCAATGCCGGCACCGGTTTCGGCCAGAGCCTGCTGGTGCAGTCGATCCATGATGCCTATGTGGCCACGTCAAAACCCGATTTGGCGGTGGACTGGGTCAAGGCCTCTCTAGAACGGCAATTCGGCTCAGTCACGGTATACCCGGACATGCAAAGCCTGCAGGCGGCAAAACCGGACGTGGTCGCCGTCGTCGACAGCCGCAGCCAGTTGATCACCTCGCGCAGTTCGGACATCGAGGCCAATGTCAGCGTGGACTTCTACGATAAGAACCTGAGTTATATCGGCACTGCAAAAGGGCATGATGCGAAGGCGCTAAGTCCTGTATGGGCAGACTTTAAACGCAGCGAAGAGATTGTCGCCGACATTAACGAACAACAGAATGTGCAAGTAAGGGCATTGCAGAAGTTTGACCAGTCGCTCAATAATTTGTTGACCAAGCCGACAGATAAAGTGTCGATGCTTGATGATAACAAGGTTCAGAAGTTGTATTGACCCCGAAGGCCTCTTCGCGGGCAAGCCCGCTCCCACATTAGTTTTGTGTTCGCCGCAAACCCATGTGGGAGCGAGCCTGCTCGCGAAGGGGCCCGAACAGACACGACAAAAACATCGGCCGAAAAAAAGCCCCGCATCTCTCAATGCGGGGCTTTTTCATTCAACGCCTGATCAGGCTGCCGGTTCCAGCTCGGCGCTGACAGCGGCAGTGACAGGCACTACCGCTTGCCCGCTCAGAGCCAGGTCCAGCAGCTCACGGTTGGCCACCGCGTACATGGCGTAGTCCGTACCGCTGGCGGCACGGATTTCCACCAGCATCGCGCGCCAGCGTTCGATCATGCTTTCGTGTTGCGACATCCACAGGGACAGCCGTGTTTCCACGTCCTGGGAACCATCGCCCTGTTGCAGGACCGAGATGGTGATAGCACGTTGCTGCCAGTCCACGTCATCGCGGAACGCTTCACGGGCCAGGGCCTGCCAGTTGTTTTCCACCGGCAAGGCGCTGATCTGTTGCAGGTACCAGGTGATGTCCAGTGCGCTGCCCACGGCGAAGTAGGCCTTGGCCACGTCCGCAGGGTTCTGGCCGGTCACGTCGGAGGCCTCGATGATCGGCAGCAGGGTGTACAGGTGCGAGGTGCCAGCCACCATGCGCGCCAACAACTCCGGGACACCGGCTGCAACGTACGCCTGATAACGCGACTGCCAGTTCTCGCGGATCTCGCCGCTGAGCAGTTCGTCGAGCTTGAGACCCAGCTCCTTGAGGTGCGGACCGAAGTGCGCGACGTCACGGGCAGCGTTCTGCTCGTTGCGACGGGCGCGCAGGAACCAGCGCGTGGCGCGACGGCCCAGGCGCATCAGCTCGTCCATCAACTCCAGCTGAACGTCGGCGGACACCTGGTAATCCAGGGCTTCGATCTGACGGAACCAGTGCGGGAGGTGGAAAATGTCACGCACGATCACATAGGCGCCGGCCACGTTCGCCGGGCTCATGCCGGTCGACTCCTTGAGTCGTTGCACGAAGGTGATGCCCATGTGGTTGACCAGATCATTGGCGATCTGGGTGCTGACGATCTCGCGCTTCAGGCGGTGACGGCGCATGGCTTCGGAGAACTTGCTCACCAGGGTCGGCGGGAAAGCGGTTTCCATGTCGCGGGTCAGGTAGTCGTCATCCGGCACCAGGGAGCCCAGCAGCTGCTCCTTGAGGTCGATCTTGCTGTAGGAGATCAGCACCGACAGCTCGGCACGGGTCAGGCCATGGCCCGCCGCGACGCGCTCGTTGATCGCTTCTTCAGCCGGGAGGAACTCGATGGCGCGATCCAGTTTGCCGCGACCTTCCAGATCGTTCATCAGGCGCTTGTATTCGGCAATCCGCGGCAAGGCACGACGGGCTGCCAGGGACAGTGCCTGGGTCTGCTTGTAGTTGTTGCCCAACACCAGGCCACCGACTTCGTCGGTCATGCTCGCCAGCAGCTGGTTGCGCTGCTTGTCGGTCATGTCGCCGGCCTGAACCACTTCGTTCAGCAGGATCTTGATGTTCACTTCGTGGTCGGAGCAGTCCACGCCACCGGCGTTGTCGATGAAGTCGGTGTTGGAGCCGCCGCCGTTGAGGCCGAACTCCACGCGACCCAGCTGGGTCATGCCGAGGTTACCGCCCTCGCCCACCACTTTGCAGCGCAGTTCGTTACCGTTCACGCGCAATGCATCGTTGGCCTTGTCGCCGACATCGGCGTGGCTTTCGCTGCTGGCCTTGACGTACGTACCGATACCGCCGTTCCACAACAGGTCCACCGGTGCCTTGAGCAAGGCGTTCAGCAATTCGGTCGGGGTCAGCTTGTCGGCCTGGATGTCGAAGCGTTCCTGCATCTGCGGGGAAATCGCGATGCTCTTCGCGCTACGGGAGAAGATGCCGCCACCTTCGGACATGATGCTGGTGTCGTAGTCGGACCAGGCCGAACGTGGCAGGTCGAACAGGCGCTGACGCTCGGCGAAACTGGTCGCCGGGTTCGGGTTCGGATCGATGAATATGTGCAGGTGGTTGAACGCTGCGACCAGTTGCAGCTTGTCCGACATCAACAAGCCGTTACCGAACACGTCACCGGCCATATCGCCGACGCCGACCACGGTGATGCTGTCTTCCTGGACATTGATGCCGCGCTCGCGGAAGTGGCGTTGTACGCCCACCCACGCGCCCTTGGCGGTGATGCCCATTTTCTTGTGGTCGTAACCGGCCGAACCACCGGATGCAAACGCGTCACCCAGCCAGAAGCCGTAGTCGATGGCGATGCCGTTGGCGATGTCGGAGAACGTCGCGGTGCCCTTGTCTGCGGCCACCACCAGGTACGGGTCATCGTCGTCATGGCGCACGACGTTGGTCGGTGGTACCAGCGCGCCGTCCTTCAGGTTGTCGGTGATGTCCAACAGGCCGGAAATGAAGATGCGGTAGCAGGCGATGCCCTCGGCCGCGATCTCGTCACGGCTGCCGCCCAGTGGCAGGCGACGCGGCAGGAAGCCGCCCTTCGCACCGACTGGCACGATGACCGAGTTCTTCACTTGCTGGGCTTTTACCAGGCCCAGGACTTCGGTACGGAAGTCTTCTTCACGGTCAGACCAGCGCAAGCCACCACGGGCAACGTTGCCGAAGCGCAGGTGTACGCCTTCGACGCGCGGCGAGTAGACGAAGATTTCGAACTTCGGCACCGGCTTGGGCAGTTCAGGAATCAAGTGCGGATTGAACTTGAAGCTGAAGTACGGCTTGTTATGGCCGTTGGCGTCGGTCTGGTAGAAGTTGGTGCGCAGGGTGGCCTTGATCAGGTCCAGGTAGCGACGCAGGATACGGTCTTCGTTCAACACCTGGACGTCGTCCAGCGCGGTGAGGATCGCGTGTTCCAGGCGCTGCTCCAGATCGTCGCTGCTGAGCTTGCGCGCCAGGTAGAAGCGAGTCTTGAACAACCGGGTCAATTCGCGAGCGATGTCGGTGTGGTTGTTCAGGGTGCTGGCGATGTAGCCCAGGTCGAAGCCCAGGCGAATCTGCTTCAGGTAACGGGCGTAGGCACGCAGCAGCGCCACGTCACGCCACGGCAGGCCGGCCGTCAGAACCAGGCGGTTGAACGCATCGTTCTCGGCATCGCCACGCACGATGTGGACGAACGCGTCCTGCAGGGTGTCGTTGAGTTGCTGGATGTCCAGGTCCAGGCCTTCGGCTGCAGTGAAGGCGAAGTCGTGGATCCAGAACTCGCGGCCATTGTTGTGACGCAGGTGGTACGGGAATTCACCCAGCACGCGCAGGCCGAGGTTTTCCAGGATTGGCAACACGTCGGACAGCGCCAGTGGCGTGTCGGCGTGGTACAGCTTGCAGTGCAGCTCACGCTGGCCCACTTGGCCCAGTGGCTGGTAGAAGCTCATCACCAGCGGATTTTTTTCGCTGAGGTTCAGCAGGTGCTGCATGTCGACCACAGCCGAATGGGCGGCGAATCGCTCGCGGTAACCGGCCGGGAAGCCTTTCGGGAAGTCGGCCAACACGTTGGTGCCGTGGGCTTCACCGAAGGTTTCGACGGTCAGGGCCGAGTAATCGTCCTGCCAGCTGCGGCACGCCTGGATCACTTCGTTTTCCAGTTGCTGCGGGTCGATGTCGATGCGGTTTTTCGGGTCGACGCGCAAAATCAGTTGCACGCGGGCCAGCACGGACTCGGAGAAGAAGGTCCAGAACTCGCAATCCGAGGCCTTGAGGCGATCCATCAGCACTTGCTGGATCTTCTGCCGCACTTCGGTGGAGTAGATATCACGCGGCACGTAGGCCAGGCAGTAGCAGAAGCGACCGTATGGGTCCTTGCGCAGGAACACGCGGATCTTGTTGCGTTCCTGGATCTGCACGATCGACATCACGGTGCTGAACAGCTCGTCCACCGGGGTCTGGAACAGGTCGTCGCGTGGCAGGACTTCGAGCACCTGCGCCAGTTCCTTGCCCAGGTGAGCCTTGGCCTGGAAACCCGAACGGCGTTCGATTTCCGCGACCTTGCGGCGGATATACGGGATGACCCGCACGCTCTCGCCATACACCGAGGAGGTGTACAGGCCCATGAAACGGCATTCCTTGATGACCTTGCCGTTGGCGTCGATTTCACGGATCGACACGTAGTCCGGGTAAGCCGGACGGTGTACACGGCTTGGATGTGCGGCCTTGGCGAACGACAGCAGGGTCGGTTCGCGCAGGTAGTTCACGGCGTAGTCTTCGATGCGCAGGTCATCGTAGCTCAGGCCGGCGCGCAGCAGTTTGGTCAGGCCGAGGAAGGAGTCCTTGTCATAGACGATGTGGCCGCCATCGGCTTCATCGCTGACCACGAACTCTTCGTAGCCGAGGAAGGTAAAGTGGTTGCCCACCAGCCATTCCAGGAAACTCTTGATTTCGCTCTTTTCGTCGGCATCGACGGCGAACTGGCTGTTGTCCAGGTTGGTGAGGATTTCCTGGACCTTGGCCTTCATCGGTTCGAAATCGCCGACCGCGACACGCACTTCTGCCAGCACCTGCTCCAGCTCTTTGCTCAGCACGTTCAGTTCGGCCGGATTGGCGCACCGGTCGATTTCCAGGTACATCAGCGACTCGTGCAACACGTCGTCGCCCTGGGTGCCTTTGGGCAGGATTTCGAGCAACTCGCCCTTGCTGCCACGACGCACGCTCAGCACGGTGGTTTGCAGGGTGTGGATGCTATAGCCGCGGCGGTTCAGCTCGGTACGCACCGAGTCCACCAGGAACGGCAGGTCATGGTGTAGCACTTCGACCGCGGTGTGGGTCGACTGCCAGCCGTGACGTTCGTAATCGGGGTTGTAGACGCGCACTTGCGGTTGCGCGTGATCGAAGCGCTCAAGCAGGCGCCACGCAGAAAGAGTACAGCCAGCGAGGTCAGACAACCGACGTTGGGTCAGTTCATCCAGGGAAATGATGCCGAAGAATTGTTCAGCGAACAGCGCCACTTGTGGCAGTGCCTGTTCACTGATGTGCTGCGCCAGTGCCGCTTGCAGTTGGTGCTGGAAGTCGGCTTTGCTGGCTGCGGTGAAGAACGCCATCTGTGGTACTCCGCTTGGGCTTGTTATTGATGGAAGCGTCGCGTGCTATTCCCCTGTCAGGGGCTACCCGTCACCCTGTTCCTGATTCTCGGGCAGAGGAAACAGGGTGACAGGTGGGTGAAGCTAAACGAGACACTCGGGTCACATTCACCTTCCGTGAATGGGCATCTGCAAAAGCGACTGGGCTGCGGGCAACGCAATGCCTTTACGGGTGCTCATCCGTTGCGCAGCTTAACGAGTGCGGCAAGGCCCATGCTTGCGATGCTGCGACATATTCGGTCAACGGTACGCTGCTCTTTGCATGCGCATCGAACAACACTAGCAGTCGCAGAGGAAAATGACGGTTTTACGGGACTTCCGTACCAGAAATGACCGGTAACACCTTCCTCACCCACAGCAGACTCTGACACTCGAACGAGCAGAAATTCGCGTGGGCTGGCAGAATTACCACCTAATCGCCTTCACAACGCTCGTCGAGCCAGGAAATACCCATGCAAATGACCACCGCCCTCTTGATCGTCAACCCGTGCGATGACGAAGAAGACAACATGGCCATGCTCTGCTGTCACAGCGACAAGGGCGAAATGTTCCTGATGAGCCGTTACCCGGATGAGGACGAGCTGGAAATCACCCTCGATGGTGAGCCTTCGACCCTCGACGGCGTGAAAGTCACCCTCAGCCCTACGCTGCTTAAGGTCGAAATTGCTGCCGCGGATGCCGATGCGTTGGATGGGGATGATGTGCTGGAGATCACCTTTAACCCGGACATGGTGGACCTGGCTGAAGTGGAAGAAACTTTGCAGAACATTCTAAAAGGGACCGGAACCTATATCAGCGAACTGCGCTGATTCTTCCCTTGCGCCACTGATCGTTCCCATGCTCCTCGTGGGAATGCAGCCCGGGACGCTCTGCGTCCCATGGGAACGCGGAGCGTCCCTTGAGGCGTTCCCACGCAGAGCGTGGGAACGATCTGTACAGTTTTGCCAGTCATTTCCCACTCTTTGCACAAAATGCCGTTAGTCGCCGCCCCCCGCGATGGATTAAAGTAACGCCCCCAGCCCTGGCGTTATATGAACGTCTTCGGTCACCCTTTCCAGGAACAGTCATCGATGGAACATCGTGAAGCGCTGCTCGCGCTGCGAACCTTTCTTTCAACGCAGATTCTCGGCCAGGAAAAACTCATCGAGCGCTTGCTCATCGCCCTGCTTGCCGACGGCCACATGCTGGTAGAGGGTGCTCCCGGCCTGGCCAAGACCAAGGCCATCAAGGAATTGGCAGAAGGCATCGAAGCGCAGTTCCATCGCATCCAGTTCACCCCCGACCTGTTGCCAGCCGACATCACCGGCACCGAGATCTACCGTCCTGAAACCGGCAGCTTCGTGTTCCAGCAAGGCCCGATCTTCCATAACCTGGTGCTGGCGGACGAAATCAACCGCGCCCCGGCCAAGGTTCAATCGGCCTTGCTCGAAGCCATGGCCGAGCGCCAGGTCAGCGTCGGACGCAGTACCTATGAGTTGTCGCCGCTGTTCCTGGTGATGGCCACGCAAAACCCCATCGAGCAGGAAGGCACCTACCCGCTGCCGGAAGCCCAGCTCGATCGTTTCCTGATGCACGTGAAAATCGGCTTTCCCGATGCCGCCGTCGAACGACGAATCCTGCAGCAGGCCCGCGGCGAAGCCCTCAATGGCGAAACCAAGCCTGAACGCCGGGTCAGCCAGCAGGCGATCTTCGCCGCGCGCAAGGAAATTCTCGGCCTGTACATGGCCGATGCCGTGGAGGAATACCTGGTGCAACTGGTCATGGCCACCCGCACCCCGGGCAAGTTCGACCCGGAAATGGCCGAGTGGATTGCCTACGGCGCCAGTCCTCGCGGCTCGATTGCCCTGGACCGCTGCGCCCGGGCACACGCCTGGCTGGCCGGGCGCGACTTTGTCAGCCCGGAAGACATTCAGGCAGTGTTGTTCGATGTGCTGCGCCATCGCATCATCCTGTCGTTTGAAGCCGAGGCTGCCGGGATCGACCAGGATCGGGTGGTCCAGCGCATTCTCGACGTCGTTGCTGTCGCTTGAGTCCGATGAACGCCCTCCTGCCGCCCCAGCCGGGCATCCGCGTCACGCTCGCCGAGCTGATCGAGATGCGCCACCGCGTGCGCGAAGTGCAGCTGTTCTCCACGCCGAGCCAGCGCAGCCCGCTGATCGGCCTGCACCATTCCAAGCTGCGGGGCCGTGGGGTGGATTTCGATCAGGTGCGGGTTTACCAGGCCGGCGACGACGTGCGCACCATCGACTGGCGTGTGACGGCGCGCACCCAGGAACCCCACACCAAGCTGTTTCATGAAGAACGCGAGCGGCCGATCTTCATCATGGTCGAGCAAAGTCGGCGCTTGTTCTTCGGCTCGGGGCTGATGTTCAAGTCGGTGCTGGCCGCCCAGGCCGCGAGCCTGATTGGCTGGGCCGCGCTGGGGCATAACGACCGGGTCGGCGGCCTGGTGTTCGGCGACAACGAGCATTACGAAATCAAGCCAAGGCGAAGCAAACAGAGCCTGCTGCAGTTGCTCAACCGCCTGGTACGGGTCAATCAGTCGCTGCACACCGAAAGCGAGCCTGATCGCGATGCGTTTGGCATTGCCTTGCGCCGTGCGCGCGAAGTATTGCGTCCTGGCAGCCTGGTGATTGTGATCTGCGATGAGCGTGCCTTGTCCGGCAACGCCGAACAGCAGCTGAGCCTGCTGTCGCGCCATTGCGACCTGTTGCTGCTGCCAGTATCCGATCCGCTGGACCATGCCCTGCCCGCCGCCGGGCTGTTGCGCTTCGCCGAGCGTGGCGCACAACTGGAACTCGACACGCTCAACTTCGACCTGCGCCAAACGTACCGTGCCCAGGCCGAAGACCGCGTCGCCCGCTGGGAGTTACTGGCGCAGAAGCTGCGGGTGTTGCTGATGCCGTTGAGCACGCAAAGTGAAATGGTCGAGCAATTGCGTGAGTACCTCAACCCACAGAAGCCGGGAAAAGGTCGATGAACGGTCTCGAGCAACTGCAGCCACTGATTTTCCCGCCCCCCGTGGACTTCTGGCCACCGGCCCCGGGCTGGTGGTTACTGCTGCTGTTGCTGCCGGCCATCGGTTTCGGCCTGTGGAAACTGCAGCACCTGTGGCCAGGCAAGCCGCCGGTCGCGCCCGTCGAACAACCCCTGGACCCGGTGCGCGTGGCCGCACTGGCGGAACTGGCGCGCATGCCCAAGCCTTACGACGGTGCGCCCGCCGGTGCCTGGTTGCAGCAGCTCAATGGCCTGCTCAAGCGCCTGTGCCGCAACCATTATCCCTACAGCCAGAGCCATACCCTCAATGGCCGCAAATGGCTGGCTTTTCTCGATAACCGCTGCCCCGCTGCCGGCCTGACCCGTTGGATGGTGCTGGTCGAAGGCGCCTACAAGCCCGAATGCAAGCTCGACGACAAGGCCATCGCCGGCTTGACCCAGGCAGTCGACACCTGGATTCGCAAACATGTTTGAGTTCGCCTGGCCGTGGATCTTCGCCCTGCTGCCGTTGCCCTGGCTGATGCGGGTGCTGTTGCCGGTAGCCGACAGTGGCGAACCGGCGCTCAAGGTCAGCTTTCTCAGCGACCTCGAAGGCCTCGCTCGCCGCCGGGCCCGCGCCAACCTGCCCGCCTGGCGCCAACAGGCACCGTTCCTGCTGCTCTGGTTGCTATTGCTGAGCGCCGCTGCGCGTCCGCAATGGCTCGGCGAACCACTACCGATTGCTGCCAGTGGGCGCGATCTGCTGGTGGCGGTGGATGTGTCCGGTTCGATGGACTTTCCCGATATGCAGTGGCAGGGCGATGAGGTCAGCCGCCTCACGCTGGTCCAGCATTTACTTGGCGATTTCCTCGAAAGTCGCGACGGCGACCGGGTCGGCCTGATTCTCTTTGGCAGCCGGGCGTACGTGCAGGCACCCCTGACATTTGACCGGCATACCGTGCGCGTCTGGCTCGACGAAGCGCGCATCGGCATCGCTGGCAAGAACACTGCCATCGGCGACGCCATCGGCCTGGCCGTCAAGCGCCTGCGGCAACGTCCGGCGCAAAGTCGCGTGCTGATCCTGGTGACCGATGGCGCCAACAACGCTGGCGAAATCGACCCGCTCACCGCCGCACGCCTGGCGGCCAGGGAAGGCGTGAAAATCTACCCGATCGGTATCGGCGCGGACCCGGAACAAAGCGGCACACCGGGTTTCCTGGGGATCAATCCGAGCCTGGATCTTGACGAACCCACCTTGAAAGCGATCGCCGATGCCACCGGCGGCCAGTACTTCCGCGCTCAAGATGGCAAGCAATTGCAATCGATCAAGGCCACCCTCGACCAACTCGAGCCTGTGACCCAGCAACCGACCCAGGCCCGCCCGGCCCAGGCGTTGTATCACTGGCCACTGGCGCTGGCGTTGTTGCTGAGCATGCTGCTGGTGGCTCGCGTGCTGTGGCCGGACAACCCGCTGCAACGACTGTTTACCAAGGATTTGTTCTTGCAAACGCAATTGCCTGACTGGCGCCAGCGCCTCAATCGGCTGCGCCTGCGGAGGCGCCGATGAGCGCACTCTGGCCGTACTGGTTCCGCCCGTGGTGGCTGCTGTTGCTGCCACTGCTTGGCTGGTTGCTCTGGCAACTGTGGCATCGGCAGAAGCGCGCCGGGCGCTGGCAGATGATCCTGCCACCGGCGTTCCATGCGGCGTTGCTCAGTGGCGGCAGCGGCCGCGAAAGCAAACTGCCGTGGGTTGCATTGGGCGTGGCGTGGTTGATCGCTGTCCTCGCATTGCTCGGGCCGAGCTTTGCCCGCGTCGAGCAGATAAGCCAGAAACCCGCCGATCCGTTGGTAGTGATCCTTGAGCTGACGCCGCAGATGCTCGCCACCGACGTTCAGCCAAACCGCCTGGAACAGGCCCGGCGCAAACTCTTCGACCTGCTGCAGAGCCGCAACGATGCACAGACGGCGATCGTCGTCTTCGCCGGCAGCGCCCACACCCTGGTGCCGCTGTCGGACGACCTGTCCACCAGCCGCAACCTGCTCGATGCACTCAAGCCGTCGTTGATGCCCGAAGCCGGACACCGTGCCGACCTGGCGGTGCTCAAGGCACTGGCACTGTTGGAACAGGCAGCACTGGGCGACGGCCGGATCCTGTTGATCGGCACCAGCCTGAGTGAACAGGAGCGCCTGGGCATCAGTCGCGCCTTGAGCGGCAAATCGACGCAATTGCTGATGCTCGGCATCGGTACCACAGAAGGTGCGCCCATTACCCAGGAAGATGGCAGTTTCCTCAAGGATGAACAGGGGGCGATTCTCGTGTCGCGCCTGGATGAACCCGGCTTGAAAGCCTTCCTCAATGACCTGGACGGACACTACCGCCACGCACGCCTGAGCGACGCTGACCTGCGCGCCCTCGGCCTGCTCGACGGTCCGCGCAACTTGCGCAACGACGGCCAGACACTGCGTCTCGATACCTGGGCCGACCAGGGCTACTGGTTGCTCTTGCCACTGCTGTTGCTGGCGGCCTGCGCCGGTCGTCGCGGCTGGTTGCTCTGCCTGCCGCTGTTGCTGATGCTGCCGCAACCGGGCTATGCGTTCGACTTTCAGGACTTGTGGTTGCGCCCCGACCAGCAGGGCTTGCACTTGCTCAAGCAGAAACGCCCGGCCGAGGCTGCCCGGCACTTCGAAGATCATCAGTGGCAAGGCGTTGCCCTCTACGAAGCCGGCGACTACAGTGGCGCCGCCCAGCGGTTCGCCGAAGGCAACGACGCCCATGCTCACTACAATCGTGGCAACGCCCTGGCCAGGAGTGGCGAGCTGGAAGCGGCACTGGATGCTTACGAGCAAGCCCTTGAACGCCAACCGGACCTGCGTCCGGCGCTGACCAACAAGGCCTTGGTGGAGAGCCTGCTCAAGCAGAAGGCCGCAACGCCACCCCCTGACAAAGCCGCCGATGAGGCGACCAGCGATCTCGAGCAGCAAGCACCACCCAGTGACGCTGCGCAACCGTCGAAAGCCGGTGAGCCCGAAACGGCTGGCGAACCAACGCAGGCAACCACCGAGCCCTCCGCCACCACGCCCCCGCGCCCTGGCACCAATGAGGTTCCGGGAAGCGAACTGGGAGACGAACAGCACACCGTTGCGCCCATGCGCCCGGCCAGCGACAGCATCGACGGCGAGCAGCAGCAGGCACTGGAGCAATGGCTAAGGCAAATTCCGGATGATCCGGGAGAATTGCTCCGGCGCAAATTCTGGTACGAACAGCAACAACATCAGGATCAGGGAAAAACTCGATGACCCGCTTCACCGCCTTCATGCTTGTGCCGCTGCCCGCCTTGCTACTCTGCGTCGTGCAGACCCAGGCCGCCGAGCTGGTTGCCAGTGTCGACCGGGCTCGACTGAATTCCGGCGAGACGGTCGAGCTGACCCTGGAATCCAACGACGTGACCCAGTTCGGCAAGCCCGACCTCACATCACTTGAGCCACTGTTCGAAGTGCGTGGCACCCGCCAGGTCAACCAGCTGAATACGCTCAATGGCGACAACCAGGCCACCACCCGCTGGATCATCACCCTGCTGCCCTTGCAAAATGGCACCGTGGTGATCCCTGCGCTCAAGCTGGGCGACGTGCAGAGCCAGCCGATCACCGTGCAAGTGATCGAGAGCGTCCCACAGGCGAACCCGGACAAACAGGCGCCGGTGTTCATCGACGCCAGCCTCGATCAAACCAGCGTGTATGTGCAGGCCCAGGCCATCCTGACCTTGCGCATCTACCATTCGGTGTCTCTGTACGACGACAGCAGCCTGCCGCCCTTGCAAATTCCTGACGCCCGCATCGAGCAGTTGGGCGAGTCGCGCACCTACGAGAAAGACATCAACGGCATACGCCACGGCGTCATCGAGATGCGCTACGCGATCTACCCGCAACACAGCGGCGAGCTGATCATCCCGGCGCAGATATTCAATGCCGCGCTGGTAGACGCGCAACCCGTCCAGGACGCCAGCGCCCAGGCGCCGAAATCCGGCAAATTGATGCGCGTCAGTTCCGGCCAACTGCTGTTGACGGTCAAGGCGAAACCCGTCACCTACCCCGCCGACCTGCCCTGGCTGCCGGCTCGCAGCCTGACGCTCAGCGAAAGCTGGAACCCGGAACCGGAACACGTTCAGGTCGGTGACTCGCTCACCCGCAGTCTCACGGTGAAGGCCGAAGGCCTGGGCAGCTCGCAACTGCCGCCGCTGCCTGGCACCGAGGCCAGTGGCTTGCGACGCTATCCCGATCAACCGGTGCTGGGCAACCAGAACAGCGAGCGAGGCCTGGTCGGCAGCCGCGAAGACCGCGAAGCGCTGGTGCCTTCGCGCAGCGGCGCCATAGAGTTGCCTTCGGTCGAAGTGGTCTGGTGGAACACCTTCGAAGACCATCTGGAGCACACCAGCCTGCCCGCCCGGACCTTGCAGGTGGCCGCCAATCCAAGTTTGCTGGTCGACACCCCGGCCGGCACCTCGGCACTCGACAGCAGTGCCAACAGCGAAACCCTCTGGCGCTGGAAACTCAGCAGCCTGATCCTGGCCTGCACCACCCTGTTGGGCTTTGGCCTCTGGTGGCGAGCGCGCTCGCAACCGGCCATCCAGTGTGCGGCGCAAACCGGCCCGAGCCCCCGTACCGTGCTCGACGACCTCAAGCGTGCCTGCCAGGCCAACGACCCCCACGCCACCCGCCAGGCGCTCGACGCCTGGGCCCGCCAGCAACCGGAAACCCTGGCCGACATGGCCGCCCGCTTCGTCCCCCTGTCCGACGCCCTCGACGGCCTGAACGGCGCGCTGTACAGCGAAACCGGCCAGCACTGGCAAGGGGAAGATTTGTGGCGGGCTATCCGCACGATTCCAATGGCTGAACGGATTCAAGACCCGGTTAGCGACAGTGGCTTGCCGCCACTTTATCCGAAGTAACACCCCCTCTGTAGGAGCCGGCTTGCTGGCGATAGCGGTGTGTCAGGCACCATCGAAGTCCATTCGACCCACCGCTATCGCCAG
>CXWK01000961.1_pt2 | contig 46359 bp, 50 predicted proteins | sample 590851 | NCBI WGS metagenome assembly CXWK01 (sample SAMEA3498364, study PRJEB10139) | wastewater metagenome | biome: wastewater treatment plant; material: activated sludge | place: Denmark | collected 2014-08-01 | reverse complement strand
CTTGCAGATGTCGAACTCGGTCTCGTGGTGGAGGGCGGCTTTGGCCATGGCGGTGACATGCGCACACGACAGCTCGCCTGCCGCCAACAGGGCGGCGATGTCGTCGTGGCGACGCAGGAACTCGGCATCGGCGACGACCCGCCCGGCGGTGGCCTTGGTGAGCGGCGCCTGCCACGCCAGCCACGTGGGGGCGGACAGCTGCCCGTCGTACGCCCAGTCCTTGCCGGCGTCCCACTCGCCGATAGCGGTCAACAAGGCGGCGTCGGTGCGCTCTTTGAGGGCGAACAGGTCCCGCACCCGCTGCGCCCGGGCCGACGGGCCCCACCCGGCCCGGTCCCCGCGGGCGAGCTCGCCCAACAACTCCTGGGCGTCGGCGGCGGGATCGACCATGCCCCCATTCTCCCCAAGGGGTGTGACAAGAAAGAGAGGCCGCTGCGGTCGCTCCGTGGCGGCGTCGAGCGCACGTCGAAGGCCCGCCGGCCTCGTCACGGAGGCGCTTCGGGGTCACCACGCGCCCGGCGTCGCGCTGCGCAGCGTCGAAGTCGGCGCTGAGGTCGACGGAGAGCATGCCGGCGGCGGCGCGCTGGCACCGCCATCTGCCACCGGAGACCCTCGCCGACCTGCCGGTGTGGATCGCCGACTGGAGCCACGTACTCCGCCACGAGTGCGCCGTGGGGGTCGTCGCTATCGTCGGACCCGTCGCCGTGGGCACCGGCGCACGAGCCACCGATGGGGTGGCAGGAGAGGGGGAACGAGACCGTGGGCACAGCGCAACCACCGAAGGAGCCCGTGTTGCTTTCCGGCGGCAACCCCCAGATCCCCAAGGGCGATGGTGATGGGCCGGTGCAGGCGTACATCGCCGCCATGCCCGGGTGGAAGCACGACGTCGGCCGACAGCTCGACGCCCTCATCGAGGAGGTCGTGCCCGAGGTGCGCAAGGCGGTCCGCTGGAACTCGCCGTTCTATGGCGTGGGGGGCCAGGGCTGGTTCGTGGGCTGGCACTGCTTCACGAAGTACGTGAAGGTGACGTTCTTCGACGGCGCCTCGCTCGAGCCGGTGCCACCGGGGTCGTCGAAGGACCCGAACGCCCGCTACCTCCACCTGCACGAGGACGAGCAGGTCGACACCGACCAGGTGCGGGACTGGGTCCGCCAGGCCGCCGCCCTGCCGGGGTGGGCCGGTTTCTGAGGCCGCCGCCACGCCGATCGATCTTCCCCGCTGTGAAGACCGGACCGCGGGGTGGGGGGCTTGCGGCAAGGAGCTGATCCGTGCTGAGAATGCGCCCTCCGGTCGGCTACCGCGCCGGCGCGGCGCTCCGACGACAGGACGAGAGGACGCGGATGACCGATGCCAAGGCAGTGGACCCGGCGACGGAGGGCGAGGTGGTCGACCTCGCGGCGATCGACCGGACGCTGATCGGCTTCGCCGGCGGCAAGGGGGCCAACCTCGGCGAGCTCCTCCGGATGGAGGGCGTCCGGGTGCCGCCCGGGTTCTGCGTGACCACCTGGGCCTTCACCCGGGTGGTGGCGTCGGCCCCCGAGGTGGCGGCGCTCCTGGAGGACCTGGCCGGCGTGGCGCCTGACGACCCGGAGGCGCTCGCCGCCTTGGGCACAGGACTCAGGGCCGCCATCGAGGCGCTCACCGTCCCCGACGAGCTCGTCGCCGCTATCACCGAGGCCCTTGCCGACCTCGGCGCCGACACGCCGGTCGCGGTGCGCTCCAGCGCCACCGCCGAGGACCTGCCCACCGCGTCGTTCGCCGGCCAGCAGGACAGCTACCTGAACGTGGTGGGCGCCGACGCGGTGGCCGACTGCGTGCGGTGCTGCTGGGCGTCCCTCTTCACCGACCGGGCGGTGGCCTACCGGACCCGCAACCGCGTCGACCACCGCTCGGTGCGCATGGCCGTCGTCGTCCAGCGCATGGTCGGGGCGAGGGCGGCCGGCGTGCTCTTCACCGCCGACCCGACGAGCGGCAACCGCCGGGTGACCGCGGTCGAGGCGGTCCCCGGGCTCGGCGAAGCGCTGGTGGGCGGCCAGGTCACGCCGGACACCTACCGGGTGCGCGACGGCGCCATCGTGGCCCGGGAGCGTTCCGCGGAACGCCCTGCGGCCGCGGTCACCGACGCTCAGGTGCTCGAGCTCGCCGCGCTCGGCCGTCGCATCGAGGCGCACTTCGGGGCCCCGCAGGACATCGAGTGGTGCCTCGACGACGAGGGCCTCGCCGTCGTCCAGAGCCGGCCCATCACCATCCTCTTCCCGATCCCCGAGGTCGACGACGACGCCACCCACGTGTACGTGTCGGTCGGCCACCAGCAGATGATGACCGAGCCCATGACCCCGCTCGGCCTGTCGGTCTGGCAGCTCACCGCGTTGCGCCCGATGTACGTCGCCGGCGGGCGTCTCTTCGTCGACGTGGCCGAGAACCTGTCCTCGCCGCGCGACCGGGCCGCGATCCTCGGGGGGCTCGGCCGGTCCGACCCGCTCATCGGCGACGCACTGGAGACGCTCGTCGCCCGCGAGGGCTTCCTCCCGCCGGCGCCGGGGGACGACGGCGATCCCCTGCCCATCCCCGGTGTTCCCGGCGCGCCGCCGCTCATCGACGCCGACCCCGTGCTGGTCCTCGAGTTGGTGCGACGCACCGAGGAGTCCCTCGCCGCCACCGCCGAGGCCATCGTCACCAAGACCGGCACGGAGCTGCTCGACTTCATCCTCGGCGACCTGCCCGAGCTGCGGGCCCGGCTCAACATGGCCGAGAGCCTGCCCGTCATCCTCACGGCGATGGAGGCCGCCTTCTGGCTCGACGACCACCTCGAGGAGTGGCTCGGTGAGAGCAACGTCGCCGACGCGCTCTCGCAGTCGCTGCCGGACAACGTGACCTCGGACATGGGCCTCGCGCTGCTCGACGTCGCCGACGCCGTCCGCCCGCATCCCGAGGTGGTCGCGTTCCTCCGTGGCGTCGGCGACGACGACGGCTTCCTCGACCGCCTCCCCGACATCGACCCCGATAGGGAAGGCGAGATGGGCGGCGGACGGGCCGCCGCCGAGGCCATCGGGGCCTACCTCCACGACTACGGCATGCGCTGCGTCGGCGAGATCGACATCACCCGCCCGCGGTGGTGCGAGCGGCCGAGCGCGCTCGTGCCGATGATCCTCTCGAACGTCGAGAACTTCGCCCCGGGCGAGCGCGAGCGCCGCTTCACCGAGGGCCTGCGGGTGGCCACCGAGAAGGAGCATGAGGTGCTCGAGCGGCTCCGCGCCCTGCCCGACGGCGAGGCCAAGGCGGCCGAGAGCAAGGCGATGATCGACCGGGTCCGAACCTTCGCCGGCTATCGGGAGTACCCGAAGTACCGCATGATCAGCCGCTACTGGATCTACAAGAAGGCGCTGCTCGCCGAGGCCGACCGTCTCGTGGCGGCCGGTGTGGTGGATGCACCCGACGACATCTCCTTCCTCACCTTCGACGAGCTCCACGACGTCGTGCGCACCGGCGAGGCGGACCGCGGCCTGATCCGCCGGCGCCGCAGGGAGTTCCGGTCGTACGCCGCCCTCGCGCCGCCACGGGTGCTGACCTCCGAGGGTGAGGCCCTCCACGGCTCCTACCGGCGCGACGATCTACCCGACGGCGCGCTGGTCGGGCGGGCGGTCTCGTCCGGCATCGTCGAGGGCCGTGCCCGGGTCATCCTGGACATGGCCGGCGCCACCGACCTCGCGCCGGGCGACATCCTCGTCACCAACGGCACCGACCCCAGCTGGTCCCCGGTCTTCGTGGCCGTCGCCGGTCTCGTCACCGAGGTCGGCGGCCTCATGACCCACGGCGCGGTCATCGCCCGGGAGTACGCCCTGCCCGCGGTCGTCGGCGTCGAACGCGCCACCCACCTGATCGAGGACGGCCAGCGCCTCCGGGTCGACGGCACCCACGGCTGGGTCGAGCTCCTGTCGACTGGCTGAAGTCTGAACGCGACACCAGCCCGGTGGAGGTCGCGTACCGCGTCCACGCAGGGCCCGCGAGCAGGACTCAGTGCAGCGTGGCGACGACGAGGCGCTGCGGCGGCCCGACCCGGTCATCGCAGCGGACCGGCCAAGGCCCGGCGGGCAGCGGCGTCACCGCACGCGCCGTGCACGCCACCGCCGGGCGGTGTCGACGCCGAGCACAAGAACAAGGTGGGGTCGGGCGTGCGCTGGGTGCGGATCGTCGGCCGGAGCACCAACTGGAGCCCGTGGTGCGCGCCGCCGGCGATGTCGCCGCCGACGAAGTCCGGATTGGACGCGGTGAAGTCGGTGGGCGCCGTCACGTGTCGGGCCAGGACGACGTCCCGGAACCCCGGCGCGAATCGCTCCAACTGGCGTTCGATGGCTTCGGTCGCGTCGCCCGTGTAGCCCGCCGGCATTAGGGCGTAGGCCCACAACGTGTGCTTCCCGGCGGGGGCCCGGGAGGGATCAGCCAGGCTCTGCTGGGCCACCAGCACGAAGGGACGGTCCGGCATGCGCCCACGCGCCACGTCGCGCTCGGCCGACGCCATCTCGGCGAAGGCACCGCCCACGTGCACGGTCCCCGCTTGTCGACACGCCTCGTTGGTCCAGGGCACTGCCGAGTCGAGCGCGTAGTCGACCTTGAACGCCGCCGGGCCGTGACGGAACCCCTCCAGGCGACGCCGGAAGCGGGCCGGCAACCGGTCCCCGGCGATCGACGCGAGCTGGGCGGGGTTGGTGTCGAACAGCACGACCCGGTGATCGGGCAGGTCGGACAGCCGCTCGACGCGCCGGCCGGTCTCGACGGTGCCACCCAGATCGCGGAGGTGCGCTGCGAGGGCGTCGGGGACGGCCTGGGAGCCGCCGGCCGCGACGGGCCACCCGACGACGTGGGCACTCACGACGAGAAGGGTCCCGAAGGCCGAGGTGAGCAGGTGACGCAGGGGCAAGAAGCCGTGCGCGGCGCAACCGCCGAACAACGCGGCGGCTTCCTCGGTGCCGAACCGGGGGCTCTGGAGCGACGCCGGCGGAGCCGCCGCCAGCCCGAACCTGGCCATGGCCAACGGGTGGCGTGGATCGCGGCACCGAGGTCGTGCACGTAGCCGGGGAGCGTCAGCGGAGCCGACCGACAACCACCGCCGATGGTGTCGGCCGCCTCGATCACGGTGACCGACCGGCCGTTCCTCGCCAACGTCACGGCGGCAGCCAGCCCATTCGGCCCCGACCCGATGACGATCGCGTCGACCACGACCGAATGCTCCCAGGGTTCGCCGCTGGAGTACCGGCTCTGCCCCCGCTTCGTGCCAGCCTGGCGCGGTGGTCATTCTCGTGAGGGTGGCGACCGGCACCAACCCCGGCCGCGCCATGTTCGATTCACACGGTCGCCTTTGGTCTCCGTCGTTGGACGGCGGTCCCCTCGGACCCCTCGGCGGGCGAGGGCTGCCCCACGGAGTGACCGGTTGACGCGCGCCAGCACCGCTCTGCTCAGCATCCATCTGTTCGCGACGGCCGCGATGGTGGGCCTGATCTGGTTCGTTCAGGTGGTGCACTACCCGCTGTTCTCGCGGGTCGGAGCTGCGGGGTTCGCCGAGTACGAGGCGGCTCACCAGCAGCGGAACTCGTGGGTGGTCGGGCCGCTCATGGCCGTCGAGGGGGTCTCGGCGTTGGTGGTGGCGGCCACGATTCGCGACGAGCTCGGCGTCATCCTCCCGTTGATCGGCCTGCTCCTGCTTCTCGGGATCCACAGCTCGACGGTGCTGGTCCAGGTCCCGGCCCATCGAGCGCTGTCCACCGGCGCCGACCCCGGCGTGATGCACCGGCTGGTGAGTACCAACTGGTTGCGGACGATCGGATGGTCGGCGCGCGGTGGACTGGCGGCGTCGATGCTTGTCGTGGCGCTGCCGAACTGAGCCACCACAGTTGGGCCCGTTGTCCGCCGCTGGAGTGACTACGAGCCGTCGATCGCGCTGATCGGGCTCCTCCTGTCTCGCCACGTCTTCGCCTTCGCCAGCCTCACCCGTTGGCAACTCGCCGTCTTCGTGCTGGGGGTGTGGGCGCTCGAGTTCGCCTGGTCCGAGCCCTGGCCGGCGCGGTTCCGCCATGGCCCCCTCGAGAGGGCCTGACCGGCGCCTACCCCTCGCCCGAGTCCCGCGCGGCCTGCGGTCGCGTGGCGGGTGGCCTGGCGTCGGGAAGCGCCGCGACGAGTGGGTCACGGCTCTCCAGCGTCAGCAGCCGCGGGTTCGTATGCTGACGCCATGCCTGGGAGCGTCGCGGTGGCCGGAAGCGTGGCGACTGCTGGGAGCGTCGCGGTGGCCGGAAGCGTGGCGACTGCTGGGAGCGTCGCGGTGGCCGGAAGCGTGGCGACTGCTGGGAGCGTCGCGGTGGCCGGAAGCGTGGCGACTGCTGGGAGTGTCGGGGTAGCGGGCGGTGTCGGGACGCTGCTCGGCGCGGGCATCTCGATGTGCGTCGCGACCTTGGCGTGCCTGCGATGTCGCTTCTGCGTGGCGTGCGTGGGCTGCGTCGATTGCGTCGGCTGTGTGGGCTGCGTCGGTTGCGTCGGGCTCCGCGGCGCCGTGGGAAGGCGCGGCGAGGTCGCTGCCTGAGCCTCGCCGGCGGCTCAGGCGGCCGCGCCACCAGACCCTCCGCCGTCGCCCAGGACCGCTGGTCTGACACCTCGTAGCCGCCGGCCACGGGGGTCGCGGTGCCGGTCGGCGACAGGGCAGCCGACGCGACGGCGTACCCCCGGTCACCGAAGACGCCATCGACCACCGGTGCCGGGAACCCCCGCCCGCTTCGGGCCCTTCTGCGTGGAAGGTGCTCGGGGCCGTGCTCAGCCGTGGCGCCTGTGGCGATCAGCCCTTGCGGGGGCCTCGGGGCAAGAGCTCGCTGAGCACGGCCCGCTCACTGGTTCCCTGGGGATCGACGGCGATGACGACGAGCTCGCGCCCACCGAGTTCGAGCGCGACCTGGAGACACGCGCCGCAGGGGAAGGTGAGTGCCCCGCTCGTACGAGGCGAGGCCACCACCAGCGCAGTAGGACGATCACCTGAGGCGACGGTGGCGAACAGGGCCACCCGCTCGGCACACATCGCCAGGCCCAGCGACACGTTCTCGACGAGCGCACCGGTGACGATCGAACCCTGCTCGGTCAGCGTCGCTGCACCCATGCGGAACCCCGAATAGGGGGCGTACGCCCGTTCACGCGCCGCGAGCGCAGCGTCGATCAGGTCGGTGAGGTCCACCTCACACCCCCGCGGGAACGCAAGGGGTACTGGACCGCGCCGGCATGGAGCGCTGCCGGTAGCGTGCGCACGCGGTCCGAGCCATCGCGGGAGATTATCCATGACGCCCGAGCCTGATGACAGCCCTCACTCTGACGGGCGCACCGACGAACCGACGCCGGTGCATCCAGTGCGCGGCGCCTCGGTCCTCTTGGCTGGCGCCACCGGTGGGATCGGTGGGATCGGCGGCGCCTTGGCTGATGAGTTGCATCCGTGAGCGACGTCGTGATCGTCGGTGCCGGCTTGGCCGGGCTCGCGTGCGCGCAGGACCTGACCAGGGCGGGGGTCTCGTGCACGGTCCTCGAGGCGTCCGACGGGGTCGGCGGCCGGGTGCGCACCGACGCGGTGGACGGCTACCTGCTCGATCGCGGCTTCCAGATCCTCCTCACCGCGTACCCCGAGGTGCAACAGCGCCTCGATCTCCCCGCTCTCGACGTGTGTCTGTTCGAGCCGGGCGCGGCGATCCGACGCGGCGGGCGCTTCCACCGGGTGAGCGACCCCCTGCGGCGCCCACGACAGCTGGTGGGTACGGCGGCCGCGCCGATCGGCAGCTTGGCCGACAAGGCAAAGTTGCTGCGGCTGGTGCTCGATGTTCGACGCCACCCGGTGCCGGAGCTGCTCCGGCGGCCGGACATGAGCACGGCCGCACGGCTGGCACGACTGGGATTCTCGGACGCCATGATGGAGTCGCTCTGGCGGCCGCTCTTCGCGGGGATCCAGCTCGACCCCGACCTCGAGGTGTCCCGCCGTCGGTTCGACACGATCCTGAAGATGCTCGCGGTCGGCACCACCGGCGTGCCGCGCCTCGGGATGGGCGCGATCCCGGCGCAGCTGGCGTCGACCCTCGACGACGACGTGGTGCGATTGGGCGGTGTGGTCGTGCGCATCGACGGCGCGGCCGCGGTGCTCGAAGGGGGCGAGCGGGTCGCCGGTCGAGCGGTGGTGATCGCCACCGAGGGTCCGGCAGCACATGCGCTGCTCGGCGCACGCGTCCCCGATCCCGGGTCGAGGGCGGCGGCGTGCTGCTGGTTCTCCGCGCCGGGGCCGCCGCGGCCAGGACGACTGCTCATCCTCGACGGGGAGGCGAGCGGTCCCGCCAAGAACGTGGCCGTGATGAGTGAGGTGTCGCCGTCCTACGCGCCCGTGGGCCGAGCGCTGGTCGCCGCCGCGGTCCCTGGCCCGGCGGCCCTCGATCCGAACCTCACTGATCGCGTCCGCGAGCAGTTGGCTCGATGGTTCGATTCGGGCACGACTGACTGGGAGCAGCTCCGGACCGACGTCATCCCCCACGGCCAACCGAGGCAGGCACCCCCCTTCCATCCCAAGCAGCCGGTGGCGCTCGGCGGGGGGGTGTTCGTGTGCGGCGACCACCGGGACGCCGCGTCCATCCAGGGGGCGATGTTCAGCGGCGGCCGCACCGCGACGGCCGTCATGGAGCACCTCCGTGGGTCGTCCCCGGGCTGAAACAGGGTCGCCTCCGGCCTGTGGGAATATTTAGCACTAGGCGGGGTTCAACCTGTTCACATCCACCGCCGCAAGGACATCATCGTGCGAAACCTCCCGCCAGACCTCAAAGCCAGGCTGCCGTTCCTCGTGGCCGGCTTCTTCTCCTTCCTGTTCTCGGTGTACCTGTACTTCGTGGCCGACGAGACCACCGCCGGCATCTTCGTCGGCCTCTGGGTGCCGTCGATCCACTCCCTCGGGACCCTGCTCCTGTCGCCCGTCGCCGGAGCGCAGCAGCCGGGTGCCGTCGAGGTCGGATCATGAACGAGACCGCGATCTTCATCGTCGGGAGCGTCATCTTCGCCATCACGATCTACGGCACCGTGATGGCCGGAGGAATCGCCCTGAACCAGGTCGCCACCAAGGAGGACGCCCGAGACCAGGGTGAGGCGAAGGACACCGACTCGGCGTAGTCGCACCGGCTCGAGCCTCCTCAGGGGATCGCTCGAGGAACCACTGGTCGAGCCCCGCCAGCACGCCGGCCAGGCGCACCGCGTCGCCGGCGGTGAAGGCCAGGTAGATCGTCCGGCAGACCTCGTTCAGTCGAGTCCCGAGCTCGTCGGCGGCGGGGGCACCGAGCGGGATGCCCGCGCCGCCGATCTTCTTCTCGGCGCGCGTCAGCCGAGGTCGAGTACCGGTCGGATGTCGATGTCATAGGCGGGCAGGACCCGGCACAGCTCGATCACCGTGTCGAGGTCGGGAGCCTCGAGCACGTAGTACCCGCCGATGCCTTCAGCGGCCTCTGCGAACGGCCCGTCGGTGATCGTCATCTCCCCACCGCGGGTGCGCAAGGTCGTGGCCACCGTGGCGTCGAGCGCCTCGCCGCCGACGATCTCCACGCCGTCCCGAGCGGTGCACGCTTCGTCGAAGGCCAGGTGCTTGGCCAGACCTGCTTCCTGCTCGGCGGGGGTCAGCTCGTCCCACCCGGGCATCTCGCCGTCACCGGCCAACAGCACGAAGTACTTCATGTCGACTCCTCTCGTTGGTGCCGGCGATCGTCGCCGACACAAAGAATGACGCGCGGCGAGGCGCTGAATCGACAAGGCCGAGCAGAACTGCGCAAGCGGCTGGGCAGGCATGCTGCTCCCTCGCCCGCCGTCAGTGGGGGATCTCGCTCCAGGGGAGCGCCTTGTCGACGCGCGCGTCGCCGGGGCTCGCGGTCGTGGGAAGCTGGGAGGCGAACGGCATCGGAGGAGACCATGGGGATCGAGTTCGCGACCCGTCCAGGGGTGACGTACCTCACCGAGGGCGGCCAGGAGACCGAGGTGATGTACGCCCACGGCTTCGACCTGCCCGAGTTCGCCATGTACCCGCTGCTCGACCAGCCCGACGCCGTCGCGGTCCTGCGCGACCTGTACGGGCGCTACCTCGCCACCGCGGCCCGCCACGGCTTCGGCGTGCTCATGGGCGGCCTCGACTACCGCGCCAGTCCCGGCTGGGCGAGCCGCCTCGGCCTGTCGTCGTTGCAACTCGCCGAGGCGCAGCTCCGCTGCATCGACTTCCTCCGGGACGTGGCCGAGCCCTATGCCCCCGACCTGCCCGACCTGCGGGTCGCCGGCGTCGTCGGCCCACGAGGTGACGCCTACGAAGCCGACGAGACGATCACCGCCGAGGAGGCGGAGGAGTACCACGGCGAGCAGATCGCGACCTTGGCCGAGGCTCAGGTCGACCTCGTCGAAGCCCTGACCTTCAACAACGTGGCCGAAGCGGTCGGTGTGGCCCGTGCCGGGGCCGCCGTCGGTCTGCCGGTGTCGGTGTCGTTCACCCTCGACAGCTCCTCGAGGCTCTCGACCGGGCCCACCCTGCGAGAGGCCGTCGAGACCGTCGACGCCGAAGCCGGCGACGAGCGACCCGCCTTCTTCGGCATCAACTGCTCGCATCCCGTCGAGTTCCAGCCCGCCATCGAACCGGGCGAGTGGTTCCAGCGCGTTCGGTGCCTCCGTCCCAACGCCGTCCTGGCGGACAAGGCAGCGCTGTGCACGCTCGGCCACCTCGAGGCCGGCGACCCCACGCAACTCGGCGCGCTGATGGGCGACCTCGCTCGCCGCCACCCCCACATCGACCTCTGGGGCGGGTGCTGCGGCACCTGGGACACCCACCTCGACCAGATCGCTGCCCGCGTCGGCGAGGCCCGTGGCGGGGTCGACCCACCCGGGTGACGGTCACGCGGGCCGTGGCCCGTCGGTCCTCGGCGAGGCCCCAGAACGCCCCGCTCAGCCCGACCCGTTGACCAACCGAGCCGTTGACCAACCGAGCCGCCGCACGCGGCCCCACTGCTTCTACACAACGTATACTGGAATGTATGACGACACCCGTGCCGACCCGGTTCAGCGAGGCTGAGCTCCAGCTCATCGATGAGCTCGTCGACGAGGGTGTCGGGGACACCCGCTCAGCGGTGATCCGGCGCGGCGTCCACCACCTTGCCGACTCGGTACGACGCGCCCGGGTCGGCCGCGCCATCGCCGAGTCCTACCGGCAGCGCCCACAGAGCGCCGAGGACGACGAGCTCGCCATGGCCAGCGCGATCGCCATGACCGAGGCCGAGCCTTGGTAGCACAAGGCGAGTTCTGGCTCATGGAGACGCCCAACGCCAAACGACGCCCGGTCCTCATCGTGTCGCGGAACGAGGTCATCCCGGCGCTCAACAACGTGGTCGTCGCGCCGGTGACGAGCACGCTCCGCGACATCCCCACGTGCATCCCCGTGGGGCCGGGCGAAGGCCTGGACCACGAAGGTGTCGCCTCGTTCGACAACCTGGCCGCGGTCCCGAAGTCGGTGCTCACCACCCGCCTGGGTGCACTTGGCTCTGATGGTGGCCGTCAGATCTGCGGCGCGCTCGACGCCGTCGCCGACTGCTGAGCCCCGGCGTCACCCACGGTGCACATCGGGCGGATCGCCGGTCGTCCGTCGCGTCTCCCCGCCGCCGCGTCGCGCCGCGGGGTCGGGGTCGGGGGGTGGCAGGACCAGGGCGGCGATGTGCTCTTCGACGGCAGCACGTACCTTGGCGAGGAACTCGGGCGACCCGTCGTCCGCTCAGAGCAGGTCGGTGGGGCCGGGCTCGAGGCCCACGAGGATGCGGCCGTGGGTCTCGGCGGCACGATCCTCGTCGAACACGGCGTGACCGATGCCGGTGTTGAGGTCCCGTTGGAAGCGCTGGAGCGGTTGGTCGAGCAGGTGCGCCGAGCCGCCCGCCGCGTCACAGAGCGACGAGACGGCCCGCTTGGCGGTGTGGACCGCCGACGTGGTCGCCATGCGGAGGGCCGAACGGTCATGGCGGGCGATTTCCTCACCCGCGCCGTAGGCCTGATCCAGGGTGTGCACGCAGTCGTCGAGCAGCAGGCGGGCGGCGCGCAGGTCGGCCTCGGCGCGGGCCAGGCGGATCTGCGCGGCCGGCTTGTCGGCCTGGCGATCGCCGAGGCTGTAGGCGAGGACCCGCCCGGCAAGCCGCTCCCGATAGGCCGCGAAGGCGCCACTGGCACCCCCCACCAGCGGTGCCGCGGCGGTGAGGCACAGGGTGGGCACGAGCGGGTAGTTGGCCATCGGTGTCCCCTCGACCGGGGCGCCGCGCCCCTCGGCCAGGTCGACGAACGACAGGGCCCGCTCGGCGGGCACGAAGGCCCCGGTGGCGACGACGTCGTTGCTTCCCGTGGCCCGCATGCCGTCGGTGTGCCACACGTCGTCGACCTCGATCTGGTCGAGGTCGAGCAACAGCATCCGCAGGCCGGGGAGGCCGTCGGTCACGACGACACCGGTGACGAGGACGACGTCCGCGTGCATGACCCCCGTCGCCCACGACCACCGGCCCGACACCTCGTACCCGCCCGCCACGGGCGTGGCCGTGCCGGTGGGAGACAGCGCCGCCGGGGCCAGCGCGTAGCCCTGGTCGCCGAACACGTGGTCGACGACCTCGGCGGGGAACATCGAGAGCAGCCAGTTGTGCATGACCAGGAACGTCGCCACCCAGGCCGTGGCCGTATCGGCCCGGCCGAGCGTGCGGCCGAGCGTGACGACCGCGTCCAGCCCGAGCCCATGGCCCCCGCGGGCCGGCGACACGAGCGCCCGGAAGATGTCCGCCGAGCGCAGAAGGGCGAGCGTCTCGTCGGGCAGTCGGCGCAACCGCTCGCCGGCGGCGGCGTTCGCCGCGATCGCCGGGAGGAGCGGCTCGACCCTCGCGATCAGCTCGTCGGTGTCCCGCATGGGGCGATCATCCCACGGCGCCGCCGCCCACCCGTCCGGCGGCTGTCGCGGCCATGACGGAGCCGACGACAACTGGCGCAAGCTGCACCAGCGCGGCCAACGAGTCCCATCAGGTCCACTCGGCGTGATGGCCCTTCGCCGTGGCGACGAGCGCTACACGTCCTCGATGAGGATCTCGCCGCCGATGCACGACGCGATCGCTTCGAGGTGCGCGCGATCGGACGTCGCGATCCCGTCACCACGCCGCATTGCGCCTTCGACCACCGTTGCATCGACGATGTCGTCATGGCCGGCACGACCGGCGATCGCGCCGACCTCCCGGGCCTGTTGCTCGGACAGCGGTTCGACCGAGCACATTGCCAGCAGTCGAGCGATGCTCGCCTGGCGAGGCCCTCCCCGCCAGGCTTGCGCCAGAACGGGGGAAGGCACGGTCGGCAGGATCTCATCGGCCAGGAAGCCTGCGTGCAACGCCCACATGCGGCGATCGTTGCGCTCGGCGGCGATCAGCGCGCCGGTGTCGTAGGTGACCCCGCCCATCAAGCCGTCCGGCGTGTTGGTTCGACGTGGCCCAACAGTGCGCGTGCGCGAGCGAGGCCGTCGGCGAGCTCGTCAGCGGTCAGGGGACCGTGCTCCGCCTCCCACTCGGCGATGGCCCGACGGCCGGCCTCGACCCTCAGGCGATGCTGCGCGGTCTCGGCCATCCAACCGCTGACCGTCGTACCAGCGGCCGCCGCGGCCGCCTCGATCGCGTCGTCGAGGTCGGGCGGCAACGAGATCGAGCGCTTGTGCCGGATGGCCATGCCGAGACGGTACGACAAGCAGTAGGACAGGTCAACGGGGAAGTCGATCGACGGTCGCTCGTTGGCCGGCCGACAGTTCGGGGCGGGCGTGGGCGGAACCGTCCTCCCCCGGCGCGGTGTGAACGACGGTCGACGCGTAGAGTCTCGCTGGTCGCGACGAGGGGACGGCCGATGACCGGCATCAACCGCAGGCACTTCCTGGCCGGTTCGATCGGATTGGCGGGGGCGGTCGTGCTCGGCGCGTGCAGCGACGACGACCCCACGGCCGGCGCGCCTCCATCGACGTCGGACGGAGCGCCGGCCACCCCGGAGGGCGCCCTGGCCCGACCGGGGACCGCTGGTCTCATGGACGAGGCGGTCTACCAGCAGCGGGTCGACGAGTACCTGGCGTTCGCCACGTCCGAGCTCCATCTCGACGACCCCACGGGCATCGCCGTGCAGCTGATCGCGTCCCACCGGGACCCCGCCCACGAATGGCCGATCGACCAGGCCACGGTCGGGGGGTTGGCCGAGGTCTGGGAGAAGATCGACACCTGGCAGGACACGCGTGACTTCTCGCTGATGTACCTGCACTGGGTCCTTGCGCTCGGCCGGGGCGATACGCCGACGACCACCTTGGACCCGTCGCTCATCAGCGCGATCAGGCAACGCATGTTGGACAACCGGTACCGGTACGACGACCCCAATCCGGAGGGTCGGGTCGACAACCAGTGGTTCTGGTCCGAGAACCACATCGTCATCGGCCTGGTCAACGAGTACCTCGCCGGTCAGGCGTTCCCGAACGCGACGTTCACCATCACCGGCCTCACCGGCGCCGAGCACATGGCGCGGTCCAAGCCCGGCATTTTGGCGTGGGTGGACGAGCGGGCACGGTTCGGCTTCTTCGAGTGGCACAGCCACGTCTACATGCTGAAGAACATCAGCCCGTTGCTCACGCTGGTCGAGCTGGCCGACGATCCGGCGCTCGTGCGTGCGGCGGGCATGGGCCTCGATCTGTGCCTGGTCGACATGGCGTCGCACACCCAGGCCGGCACCTATTCGGCCTCGCGGGGCCGCACCTACAAGAAGGACAAGATGAGCGCGCTCGACGAGGACACCTTCGGGACGTCGAAGTTCCTGTTCGCCGACACCGCCTTCCCGTACCAGTCCCACACCGACTCGGGAGCGAGCTACTTCTGCGGCGCAGCGCGCTACCGGCCGCCGCTGGCTGTCATCGACATGGCCGTCGCCCCTGCCCCGGGCGTGGTCCGCGAGCGCCATGGGATCTTCGTGGACGGGAGCGCGCCGGTCACCGACAACCCCGAAGCGCCGCACGGGTACGACTTCTCGGACCCCGCGAACCTTGCCTTCTGGTGGTCCCAGGGTGCGCTCGGGCTGTGGCAGGTTGCCGACATCAGCCTCTCCGAGGCAGAGAGGTACGACCTGTACGACAACGAGGGCCTGGCCCAGGTGAAGCTGTTGGCCGACCTGAACGGCCGCGATTCCGAGAGGATCAAGGCCTGGGAGCAGGCCAACCACGCCGTGGTCAACTTCGGCCACCTCCGCGAGGCCAACACCTACGCCTGGCGGGGCGACGCCGTCTCGCTGGCCTCGGTGGTCGACCACCGATTCGGTGAGAGGCGCGACCAGGTCCACAGCTGGGTGGCGACCATCGATGCCGAGGCCCTCGTGTTCACCAATCACCCGTCCACGGGGATCGACGAGACCACCGATTGGGACTCGGACGGCAAGCCCGGGTACTGGACCGGCGAGGCCTCCATGCCCCGCTCCGCGCAGTTCGAGCGCACAGCCATCCACCTCTACCAACCCGCCTGGGACGAGACGACCGACGCGCTCCTCTGGTCGGTGTTCCAGTACCGCGACTACACCCACGCCTACGTGCCCCAGGACCGCTTCGACGACGTCGCTCAGGACGGCAACTGGACCTTTGCGCGCAAGGGCGATGGCTACATCGCCCTCTGGTCGTGGCGCACCCCCACCTTCCGCGCCTATGACCCCACGAGGTACGCCACCGACGACATGGTCAAGCCTTTCGACCTGGTGGCCGAGGGTGGGCCCGACAACGTGTGGATCGTGGAGGTCGGCGAACGGAGCGACGGCCCGTTCGACGCATGGACGGCATCGGTCTCGGCCGGCGAGCCCCAGGTCGAACGCGACGACGCCGGCTTCACCGTGGCCTGGGCCTCACCATCTGCCGGTGAGGTCGCGTTCGGGTCGACCGGGGCCTTCACGGTCGCAGGCGCAGAGGTGCCGATCGCCGACTTCCCGCGTCACGACTCGGCCTTCGGCACGGTCGACCACCTCGCCACCACCTACGGCTTCGCCACCAGCACCGCCACGCTGGACCTCGACTTCGCCGCGCAGACCCGAACCGTGGCCGCGTCTCCCTGACCCTCACTGGCGAGGATGTCGCCACGTGGCCCCAGGCGGTGGCCGGCGGCTTGACGGGGTGGTCGATCCGTCCGGTCCCGTCGACGCGGACCCCGAGGTCTTCGGTCTGCTCGTGGACCGTCGGCGGGCGATGACGGTCGGCGGCGCTCATCCCGTCGCCGGCGCGCCCAGGGCGCCTGCGTGGCCTCTGGCGGAGATCAGGTGCTCCGAAGGCTGGACTGGTACCGGCAGAGTGGCTCGGTGTCGATCGGCCGTGGAGCGACGTGGTGGGCATCTGGCGCGTCCTGTCGCTCGGGCAGGTCTGTCGCCTCTTTCAAACCCCCCGACTCATCGGAATGGAGACCGCGACGAGCGAGAGCGGCGGGAGCGCCAGCTCGACGCTGCAGCCGCTCGATGATGCCTCGGCGAACGGTTGGGCAGTGACGACATCGGGGTGTTGGAACGTGTTGTGAGCCCGTGGAGCTGGGCCGGTGAGGATCTCGGCGTCAGGTGACGCGATGAAGGTGCCGTTGGTCAGGTCGATCTGGAGCGGGGCAACGGCGTCGAGGCTTCGGTTGACAGCGAACACGTGGAGTCGGTCGGGTCCGCGGATGGCGCTGAGGTCGATCACGGGGACCTCCCCGAATCGTCGGGTCCGATAGGTCGGGCCCTGGGGGGTGACGGCGAGGGCGTCGCCGGTGCGGCGCGCGCTGAACATCCGGAACACATGGAAGATCGACTGGACCAGCAATCGGTCCCGCTTGGTGATGAGCGGAGCGATCACGTTGACCATCTGCGCGAGGTTGGCGATGCGGACCACGTCCGCGTGGCGGATGAAGCTGTTGAGGAACCCGGCGCACACCAGTGCGTCCTCGAGGTTGTAGATCTCCTCGATCAGCGCCGGTGCCACGCCAGCGGTGTGTGCCCGGCGGAACCTGTCGGTGACGGGCTGCGCTGCTGTCTTGTACCAGACGTTCCACTCGTCGAAGGAGATCTGCGTCCGCCGGTCGTGGCCGTGTCGCTGCTGGGCCTGTTCGCACAGAGCGGCGATCTCCTCGATCTGCGCGTCGACGGCCAGCCCGAAGCCCAGGAAGTCCGGGGTTCGCCGGAAGAAGTTGCGGGCGTAGCGGTGCACGCTGATGTAGTCGAGGCCGTCGCCGAATTCGTCGAGCAGTGTGATCGACCATTTCGGGTGGCTCGGCAGGTTGGGATCCGCCGACCCGCACCCCACCACCTCGATGGCGGGGTCGACGTCGCGCATCGCCGCGGCGGCATCGCGGGCCCGGCGAGCATACTCCGACGCCGAGCAGTGCCCGATCTGCCAGACGCCGTCCATCTCGTTCCCGAGGCACCACAGTCCCACCGACCATGGCCGTTCATGGCCATTGCCGGCTCGGAGCTCGGCCATCGGCGTGTCGGCGCTGTTGGTGTAGGCGACGAGCTCCTGCGCCTGCCGGGCCCGACCCGTGCCGAGGTTCACCGCCATCATCGGCGTCCACCCCATGCGCCCGCACAGCGGGAGGAACTCGTCGGTGCCGAAGGTGTTCGGCTCGACGCACCGCCAAGCCCGCTCGAGGCGCTCGACCCGTTGCGCCTTTGGACCGATGCCGTCACGCCAGTCGTAACCCGAGACGAAGTTCCCTCCGGGGTAGCGGACCGCGGTCATGTCGAGCCGGCGGAGTGCGTCGAGCACGTCGGTGCGACAGCCGTGCTCGTCGGCGAAGCGGCTCGCCGGGTCGTACACGCCCTCGTAGACGCAACGCCCCATGTGCTCCATCAGGCCGCCGAACACGCGGGGGTCCACGTCCGCGATCACCTCGTTCGGATCGAGGGCGACTCGCGTCGGTGCGAGAAGATGTGGGCCCGCGGGCATGCGAGACCGTACTTCGGACGGCACACGGGTCGACCGGGCCGTCGTCGAGGTGCTTCGAGCAGCGACGGCTGGCCCGGCACGGCGTCGGCCCCTGTGCCTCGGTTCCCGTGGCGTGGACCGCCCGCTCGTTCGATTGGGTCAGGGTGGACCGCCGGCCTGGGCCGCCTCGAGTCGCGACGCCGCGGTGCGGTACGTCCGTCGGGACGTCTCGGTTGCTGGATCAGGAGCGGGCGGACCGGCGCCGTGGGCATCAGGGTGACCCAACGGTCCGGGTTGTCGTCGTTTGCGAGCGGGCCGTGGAGGTGGCGGAATGGCGTCCCCCATGGCGCGGGCTCGGAGGGCGGCGAGTCGATCGGCGGCCGAGGCGCTCGCCGGTTGGCCGGGCACGGCATCGGCGGTCGCACGGATCGGACCGGCAGGCGGGTCAGCGGCGTAGGAAACGAGTAGTCGGGAGATCACATCGGCGGCCACCGCGCTGAGGCCGGGTCGGCATCGGGGAGATGACGGGCGAGGAACGCCGAAGTGGAGGGGGTGACGACGTCGATCACGATTCCCGATTGCGATGCGAGCTTCGGGTAGAGCAGACCGGGGTCCGTCGCACGGAGCCCGCACATCTCGACCGTGTCCAAGTCGTGGACGTTGCCGACGATCAGTCCCAGTGTCGTCGCTCCGCGTACGGTGGATGGCGGGCAACGGCGGCACTGCCGCATGTCGGATCGGCATCCCGGAAGGGGACGCGCCATGGCCGAAGCACCGGATGTGACCGAGGTGGCGACATACTGCCCGTTGTGCGTTTCGCGGTGTGGGGCGCGCGCGACGGTGACGAACGGGACGTTCGAGCTTCGCCGCGATCCTGCGCACCCGACCGGGAACGCCCTTTGCGTCAAGGGCAAGGCGGCGCCGGATATCACCGCCCACCCTGACCGGCTGCAGCACCCGATGAGGCGCACGAACCCGAAGGGTGCGGCCGACCCCGGCTGGCAGCGCATCAGCTGGGAGGAGGCGCTGGCCACGGTCGCTGACCGGCTTCACGCGCTGGCCCGCGACCACGGCCCCGAATCGGTCGTGTTCAGCTCCGTGTCGCCGTCGACCTCGGCGATCGTCGACTGCGTCGACTGGATCCAGCGGCTCCAACGTGCGTTCGGTAGCCCGAACTTCGTCGGGGCGATGGAGCTGTGCGGCTGGGGGCGCTACCTGGCATCGCTGTACACGTACGGCGCGCCGGTCCCCGGCCAGTACATGCCCGACCTCGACCGAGCCGAGTGCATCCTGTTCTGGGGCTACAACCCGTTGGTCTCTCGGCTCGCCCACGCGACCTCGACGAGGGCGGCGCTTCGCCGGGGGGCGAAGCTGGTCGTCGTCGACCCTCGACGGGCTGGGCTCGCCACCAAGGCCGATCCGTGGCTGCGGGTGCGCCCCGGCACCGACGCGGCACTGGCGCTGGCGATCACGAACGTGATGATCGAGCGTGGCTGGTACGACGAGCCGTTCGTGCGCCGCTGGACCAACGGCCCACTGCTGGTCCGCACCGACACGGGGCGGTTGCTGCGCGCCGGCGACCTTCTCCCGGACGGCGACGCTGGTCACCACGTCGCATGGGACGAGGTTGCCGGGCAGCCCGTCGTCGTCGACCCCGCCGCCCGCGGCACTGATGTCGACGACCATGACGCCCTCGCCCTGACCGGGAGCGTCGAGGTCCCGACGTTCGACGGCGCCGTTGCCTGTAGGCCGGCGTTCGACCTCGTCGCCGAGGAGTGCCGTGCGACCTCGCCGACCGTCGCAGAGCAGATCACGGGGGTGCCCGCCGCCGAGATCGAGCGCACCGCGCAGGTCCTGTGGGAGCACCGCCCCGTCGCGTTCTACACGTGGAGCGGCCTCGAGCAGCACAGCGGCACGACCCAGATCATCCGAGCGGTCAACGTGCTCTACGCGCTCACCGGCTGCCTCGACGCCCCGGGCGGAAACGTTCTCTTCACGCATGTGCCGACCAACCCGATCGCCGGGATGGAACTCCTCGACCCGGCGCAGTGGGAAAAGGCGATCGGACTCAGCGACCGGCCCCTCGGGCCCCCCCGATTCGGGTTCGTCACCGGGGAAGACTTCTACACGGCGGCGCTGGAGGGCCACCCGTACCGGCCGCGTGGGCTCGTCAGCTTCGGATCGAACCTGCTGATGGCCCACGGGGACAGCGCGCGCGGCCGCGACGCGCTCCAGGCGCTCGACTTCCACGTGCACCTGGACCTGTTCATGAGCCCGACCGCTGAACAGGCCGACATCGTCCTGCCGGTGACCGGTGCCTTCGAGGCCGAGGGCCTGAATATCGGATTCGAGGTCTCGCAGGAGGCCCAGTCACTGGTACAGCTGCGCGTCCCGCTGGTGCCACCGGTGGGCGAGGCCCGCTCCGACATCGAGGTGATCTTCGACCTGGCGGCCCGGCTCGGACTCGGTGAGCACTTCTTCGGCGGCGACGTCGACGCCGGCTGGGCGTTCCAGCTGGAGCCGAGCGGTGTGACGCTGCGGCAATTGCGCGACGAGCCCGCCGGGATCCACCTGCCGCTGGAGACACGCCATCGGAAGCACGCGGCGGTCGGTGACGACGGCGTACCGACCGGGTTCGCCACACCCACGGGACGGATCGAGTTGTACGCGGAGGCCTTCCTCGATGTCGGCCAACCACCGGTCCCGACGTTCACCGAGCCCGCGTTGAGCACCCGGTCCCGCCCCGACCTCGCCGACGAGTTCCCGCTGGTGCTCACCTGCGCGAAGGTGCTGCACTTCTGCGAGACCCAACACCGTCAAGTGGCCAGCCTGCGCCGGCACGCCCCCTATCCAGAGGTCGAGCTGCATCCGGACACGGCTTCCACACGCGGCATCGCCGAGGGTGACTGGGTGGAGATCACAACGCCGAAGGGGGGCGTCCGGGCCCGCGCCGCTCTCAACGGCACGCTCGCCCCGGGCGTCGTGTGCGGCCAACACGGCTGGTTCGAACCGTGTGAGGAACTCGACCTACCCGGGTATCCCGCGCTCGGCCCGGGCAGCGCCAACCTCAACCTGGTGCTCAGCCAGACCCCGAGCGACCCGATCAGCGGTAGTTCGCCCCTGCGGGCCCAGGTCTGCGAGGTCACGCGGTTCGCCGAAGACGATTAGGTCGCCGCGGTGACGTAACCGTGAGCAGAGGCCAACCACGAGTCGAAGGTCCCTCGAACGGGCCGGCCGGCCCGACGCGGCGGTCGTGCCAGTGCGCCGCGAAGCGCCACAGCGTGTCGAGGTCCTTTTCTCCGTGCCGAGCCTGCTTCACTCTGTCCGGACAGCGTGCACACCAGTTCGGGTTCTGTCGCGAGCCGTCACAAACTGTCCCACCGTCCCGGTGAGCGGTGTCCTGTACCGGATCTGGCGATCGGCCTGACCTCGACGAGGGCCTACCAGGCCGACGGGTCTTCGGGAACCGACGGGGCCTGACCGCCGCCGACGCGTCGCGCCGCGGGGTCGGGGTCGCGGGGAGGCTGGATGAGCGGGAGGGCGCCAGCGGTCGCCTCGTCGATGATCGCGGCGGCACCTTGGTGGCCGTGTTCGGGCAGGGCCAGATCGTCGAACTGGTTCAGTGGCCGCACGAACACCGCACCGATGGCGATGGCCACGATGACCAGGGCCACCGCGATGAACGTGACCTGTACGCCGAAGCGGGTTGCGGCCACGCCGATGAGGAGGTAGCCGAGCGGCCCCGCGGCGTACTCGGTGGAGGTGATGATGCCCACGACCCGTCCCCGCATGTGCTCGGGGCTGCGCGCCTGCATGGCCAGGTTCACCATCGGCCCGATGGGGCCGTAGGCCAGCCCGATCAGCAGCGACGCCACGATCATCACGGGGAACGGCGGAAGCACCGCCAGCACGAGGATGAAGGTGGCGGTCAGCAGAAGGGCCCCCCGGAACACGAGGCTCCGGCGACGGCGAGCGCCACGCCAGCTGTAGAGGACCGCGCCGACGATTCCCCCCACGCTCATGGCCATGACGATGGCGCCGAGTCGCCCTGGTTGATCGAGGGCCTCGAAGTGCACCGGGAGCAGGACCCCCTCGATCGGCATGTAGACCGACACCAGCAACGCCGAGATAGCGGTGATGCCCAGCAGGAGGGGGTCGCGGCGCACGAAGCCGAGGCCCTGACGAGTCCCTTCCCAGACACCGACCGGCGCGTCGCCGTCAACGACGGGGGCGCCGGCGTGGGGCACCTGCAACCACGACACGAAGACGGCGGAGAGCACGAAGCCGACGGTCGTGACCCACATGGCGTCGATCGCGCCGACCCAGGCGATGAGTACGCCGCCGACCCCCGGGCCGACGATGAAGGCCACGCCCCAGATGGCCTCGTGGAGCCCGTTGACCCGTTCCAGCGGCCACCCGGCCCGCCCTGCCGCCGCCGGCAACATGGTCTCGCGGGCGGTGACGCCGGCCGGGTCGAACACGGCCCCGACGACTGCCAGCGCCACCAGCCAGCCCAGGTTGAGGCCGACGGCCCGGTCGAGCAGCGGGATCGCGGCCAAGGACGCAGCCGAGAGGACGTCGGCGCCGATGGCGGTGCGCCGACGTCCCAGCCGGTCGACGATGGTGCCCGAGAGGAGGCTCGAGACGAGGAGCGGTAGGGCGGTGGCCGCGGCCAGCAGGCCCGCCGCGCTCGCCCGTCCGGTCTGCTCGAGCGCGATCCAGGGCAGCAGGACGAGGGCGGCGCCGTTGCCCGCGCCGGAGAGCAGCGTGGCCGCTTCCAGCAACACCAACGGCCGGACGGTGGTCCTCGCCGCCATCGCCTCCATCACCCCAGTATTCCTTCGTCATGCAACCACGCGGGTCTCGATTCCGTTCAACGAGGACCCGGTCGGTGCACGAAGATCAACTCACCCGTCAGTCGACTGATCCGGCGGGCACCACCCATTGCGCGCGTTGTCCGGTGACCTCGGCGATCTTGTCGAAGTCCTGGTCGTAGTGGAGGATCGTGAGTCTCTCGGCCTCGGCGGCTGCGGCGATGAGAAGGTCTGGGATCTTGCGGCCCCGTTGACTTCTCGTGGTGAGCAGGCGTTGCACCTGTCTCGCTCGACCGATGTGGTCTGCGGTGGTCTCGATCAGCACGAAGATGTCCAGCGCCCCGATGAGGTCGTCCCACTCGCCGGCGTTTCGGGCGGAGTGCCCGACCTCGAGGTCGGAGATGCCGGCTCGGGCGAGTCGGCCCGCATCGGCAAGAGGCTCGACCACCGCACGCACGGTGGGCGCGGACAGCCGTTTCAGCACGCTCGTGTCGACGACATGGCTCAGCGCCACGCGTCCTCACGGTCCGCGTGTGGGGCGCTCGCAAGTGTGCTGAGGGCATCAGCGACCCTCTTGTCGCGGGTGGTTGCCGCCTGGCGCAGCGCCTCGTTGACCGTGTCCTTCAGTGTTGCCGTCCCCAGTTCAGCGCGCGCGGCGCCAAGAACGTCGTCGTCGATGTCCACGAGATGCTTGGTCACGGGCCGGAGTATATATCGAGCGGCACTTGTATATCCACCGGTTGGCTGATGATGGAGGACGAAGCACGGCTCTCGATTCGTGAGGTGCTTCGACGCACCAGCGTTCGTGGTCAGGCCCCGCGGATCGGGCGCCCGTTCGACGGCCGTTGGCTTCAGATACGCCGGCGGCGGCGACCGACACCCCGGCCGGGGGTGACGACTGCACCCACAACCGCGGCCTTGGCCACCGGCGAGGGCCCCGGGCTCACGGCCTTGGCGACCACGGCGGTCTTGGCGACGGGGGCGCGTACGACCCCGACTCGTCCTCTGCGGGCTGGACGGAGTGGCATTTCAGGCTCCTTCTTGTTCGTCGAGTGCATCGTCCGCCTCGATGGCGGCGATGATGGCTTGGACGGGGATTCGGCCGTTGCCGATGAGCTGCCCGCCCGATCGACGAGCCGCCGCCGCGAACGGTGCCGCCCACAGGTTCTCGTAGACCAGGACGCCGGCCACGGTTCCCGGGTCCATGGCGGCGGCCAGGTTCTCGACGTCTTCTTCGGCGAGCATCTCGGCCAACTCGGCCGCGAGCACCGCCAGCTCGCCCATGTCCTCGAGGTCCTCGAGCTCGACGGCCTCGACGTTGCCGTGCTCGTCCTTTTCGAGGATGAGCAGATCGATCAGCCGGATCGTGCCGGCCTCGGCCAGCGCCACCAGCTCGCGGGCCATCTCGCCGGTGAAGTTGGCGTGACCGGCAGGGAACTCGACGATCACGTAGTCGACCGGCCCGAGCTCGTCGAGCTCATCGAAGGAGGTGTCTGTCATCCAGGTGTCCGTTTCGTCAGTGGTGCGGGAGCCACGGGCGTGTGCTCCGCGGGTCCCGCGAGGGGCGGGTGCGGACCAGCGGGGCGGCGCTCGGCGAGCGGGCGGCCCGAATCCACCTGGTTACATTACCCGTCTCGCGAGCAGAGAGGTCTGCCGGTGCCTGCACTGGACATGGCCAGCACGGTCGCCGGGCGGCGCGCCGCCGGGAAGGCCGCCCGAACGGTCGTGCCCCGCAAGAGCCACGCCAATTGGGCTCCGGCGCCCGACCGGGCCGACCCGGTGGACCTGCTCGAGCAGCCGGCCGCCACCCGGGTGCCCGAGTTGGCGCCGATCCGCTACGGGAGCGTGGCCGCCTCGTCGTTCGCGTCCTACCGGGGCGCGGCCCTGCCCATGGCGGCAGACCTGGCGTCGCGGCCCCCCGTCCCGCTCGACGTGCAACGCTGCGGCGACGCCCACCTGTCGAACTGGTCACGCTGAGCGCGAGGCGCCGGCGACCAACGTGGCCACGATGTAGGTGGCGTGTCGGTCGAGGGATTGGCGGGCGCGATCGTAGCGCATCGTGGTTCGTGGTTCGTGGTTCGTGGTTTGTGGTTCGTGGTTCGGCGTGGCTGGCGGCTTCTTGCACGTCGCGCCGCGGGCCCCGTCGTCGAGCGCGGCGGTGATGAACGAGTGCCGCAAGCTGTGGGGCGAGAGCCGCTTGGTGATCCCGGCCCGCTTCGCAACCGTTTCACGGTCCGGTCAGCGGCGTAGCGATCCATGCGTTGACCGTTGACCCCGAGGAAGATCGGACCGGTGGTTCGTTCCCCGAGATACAAGTCGAGGGTCCTGGCGGTGCGTGAGGCGAGCGGGATGGTCACGTGCTTGACGCCCTTGCGGACGATCGCCAGCGTGCGGTGACCGCGGTCCAGGATCCCCTCGACGTGGCAGTACCGGTAGAAGCTCCCCGACGTCGACGGCCGGCGGGCGACGGTGGAGCGCATCCGACCGTCGGCTTGCATCTGGCGTCCGAAGATCTCCAGATGGGCACGCCGAACGTCGAACAGGCGTCGTCGTCGTTCGTGCACCACCGGACGAACAGGCGCAGATCGGTGGTCTGGCTGATCAGCGTGTTGCCGCTGTACCCGGCGAGAAACCCGGCGATCGCCGCACGCTCGGAGACACCGAGTGGCTCATCGACCCGGACGAGTTCGACAGTGGCGGTAGTTGTGGTTGTGGCGATGGCGGCCTCCTTGATGAGCCAGACCCGTGAGAGGTCGGAAAGCAAGGCTCCACCGCCTGGATAGCGCACCGCTCGGGCCGATATCGGGTGGGGTCCGTCGCCGCGGAACCGTCGATTCGAGCGTGGCCTATCGAGCTCTCCGGACGACGATTGCGCCAGCGTTTCCGCTTCAGACGACGATGAGCTCGAGTGTCGGATCGAGCAGCGAGAGGTCAGTGGGATCCGAAGTGACGACACGCTGACCTGATCGACGGGCGCAGAGCACAACGTGAGCATCGACGACGTCGGGCGTGCCGCTCGCCGCCAGCAGTCGCCCGACGCTCACAGCGTCGACGCGGTCGAGCGGCACCACGTCGCTTGTGGGTTGACGGATGAGCCTGGAAAGACGAGCTTGACGCTCGGGGCGTCGGATCGCCTGTGCCAGCGCGGACGATGGAATGGTCACTTTGCTGTTCGTCTCGACGGCGCGTGCGAGCAACACGATGACGCGCCGATCATTGCCGTCCAACGCGATGAGCCCACCTGCGTCGAGAGTGATGCCCGCCATCACGCAGCCGGTCGTCGGCGCGTCGTTGGCACCCCGAGCGCGGCGTCGGCCCAGGCTCTCTCATCTGCCGACATGGGACCACCGCTCTCATCGAGCGCTTGGGCGAGCATTGCGCCCCACCCGGCAACATCGTCGATCGCAACACCCACGGCGTGCTGAACAAAGCCGGACACGCTCGCCGCTCGACCAGCGGCGACGAGGTTACGGATCTGCTGGACCTGCTCGTCATCCAAGGTGATGGTGATCTTCTTCGATGCCATACCGTTGACCATACCGGACAGCGAGTCCACGGCACCGGGCTCCTGACCGCTGAGGGTCCACCGGGGCCCATCGAGAAGCTGGCGTCTCCCGGCGACAGCGGCCCACGCCGCTTGGGCCGAAGTGGAGCGCGAGTTCCTGCGGTGCCGGGTGGCTGGTGTCACTCGCGGTGGCCGCCGATTCGGTTCGAGAATGCTCGCGTTCTCGGTCCCGATCGAAGAGAATTGGGGTCGTGACCGTTGGGGTCATTCGGCGGCTGCTCACCGAGGCCGGGCTCGAGGGCGTCCAGGTGGAGCGGCATCCCGGGAGTCAGCATCGTCGCCTCCGGCCGGCGGCCGTAGTACTCGACCCCGAGCCGGCGTTCGGGTGACGCAGTCCTGCGATTCAGGCGACTCCTACACGGTGCCGTCCTCGAGGACCCGCAGATGGCGGGAGATGGCCGGAAGGCTGATCGGGAACGGTTCGGCCAGCTGGACCACCGTTGCCTCACCGTCGGCCGGCCGCCGCACGATCGAACGCCGGATGGCGTCCGACAACGCCGCGAAGACGACGTCGAACGGTCGTCGGCGACCATCTCGAACCCAGCGCCCGATCGAAGTCCCCGCTGTCCGGCCACTCGGGCAAGACATCCTGGACCTCCGGGGGACCACGGTGAGCGAAACGGCCACGCGGGCGGGTCGAACAAGGTTCGGTGTGGTCGAAGGGTCCACGGGAGGGCAGATCAGGCTGCGTGTGCGATCAGGTCGGCGCACTTCTCGCCGATCATGATCACGGGCGCGTGGATGTTGTTGCTCGTGACCTGGGGCATCACCGAGGCGTCGGCGATCCTGAGGCCGTCGATGCCCCGCACACGAAGCTCTGCGTCGACGACGGCCATCGGGTCGTCGTCGGGGCCCATCTTGGCGGTGCCGCACACGTGGTACTCGGTGTCGGCGTGCTCCCGAAGGGTGTCTTCGATCTGTCGGGGGTCGTCGCGGTCGTAGGGGACGAGCATGTCCCCGCGGTAGCGGTCGAACGCACTGCTGTTCATGATGTCGAGCGCGATCTGCGTGCCCTTGACCAGGGTTTCCATGTCGTAGGGGTGACTGAAGTACCGGGGGTCGATCAGGGGGGGGACCCGGGTGTCCGGACTGGCCAGTCGCACCTCACCGACGCTCTTCGGCCTCGCGAGCAGCAGGTGGGCCGAGTAGCCGTGACCCAGGTGCAGCTTGCGGCCGTGATCGTCGCCGATGCCGACGATCAGCTCCATCTCCATGTCCGACACGTCGACATCCGGGCTGGTGCGGTAGTAGGCGCCGGACTCCGCTGCGCAGCTCGTGATCAGCCCCGAGCGGTGCCGGCGCCACTCCAACATGCCCTTGAGGAGCCGTGCGACACCGGTCGCGGAGATGCCGACGGTGTGATCCTTGACCAGCGAGCGGTAGATCAGGAGCGCCGAGATGTGGTCCTGCAGGTTCTGGCCGATACCGGCGATGTCGATCACGGGTGCGATGCCGAGCTCCTGCAGGTGGGCGCCCGGCCCGACGCCCGAGGCCATGAGGATCTGGGGTGTGCCGAAAGCGCCGGCGGACATGACCACCTCGCGGCGCACCCGCACGACGCTGCTCTGATCATCGCGCTGGTACTCGACCCCGATCGCACGACGCTGGTCGAACAACACCCGGGTGATGTGGGCACCGGTTCGCACCTCGAGATTGGGTCGGTCCAGGACGGGATGGATGAACGCCGCGGCGGCACTGTGGCGCTCGCCATCCTTCTGGGTGACCTGGACGTGGTAGCAGCCGTGGTGGTCGATGCCGTTGGGGTCGGCGTTGTAGGGAATGCCCTGCGACTGACAGGCCTCGAGGAAGACCTCGTTGAGCGGGCTCGGGCTCCGCAGGTTCGTCACGTGCAGCGGACCGTCGACACCATGGAAGGGGGAGTCCCGGTGGATCGCGTTGGCCTCGGACTTCTTGAAGTACGGGAGCACGTCGTCGTAGCCCCATCCGGGGTTGCCCATCGCAGCCCAGTTGTCGAAGTCCCAGCGGTGTCCCCGTGCGTAGATCATGGCGTTGATCGTGCTCGAGCCCCCGAGCGCCTTGCCGCGCGGCTGGAAGCCCCGTCGCCCGTTGAAGCCCGCTTGGGGCACGGTGTGGTAGTCCCAGCTGTTGATCCCGCGGGGCATTGCCGCCACGAATCCCAGCGGCGCGCGGATGAGCAGGTCCCTTCCCTCGCCGCCCGCCTCGAGCAGGCACACCCTGACCGAGGGGTCCTCGCTGATGCGGCTCGCCACCACGCATCCGGCCGAGCCACCACCGACCACCACGTAGTCGAACTCGTCCATGCGCGCACGCTAGCCCGGGTGGTTCCGTGGCATCTGGGCTGTGGAGGGACCCCTCGGCGGTGGGAAGGAGTCCCGCGCCCTCGGCAGATCAGCGTACGAGAGGGCCGGCGATCAGCCGTCGTACGCGGCGGCCTGGGTCTCGACGAGGGACAGCAGGTCACCGAAGCTGAAGTTGTGGTCGACGGTGTGCAACGAGCGGGCCGTCGATGCGGTCCGCTCGATCTGGTCGAGCGCCCGGGTGTCTCCGGGCTGCGGTCGGCGGCGATGGACAGGTAGGGCTGGCCCTCGGCCGTCTCGGTGCAGGTTGCGGTGTAGTAGTCGGGGATCACCTCGACGAACGTCTCGACGCGGGGGACGGACGCGCCGAAGTAGCCGGGCTCGACTAGGTCCACAGCGTGGACATCGGCATGGCCCACACCTCGGGCGCCAGCTCCCAGGTGGCCGTGCCGCGGTGGAGGCGCTTCGGCCGAGCGGTCAGTCGCTTCAGCCGGTTCGTGTGCCACGTCGACAGAGGCTGGATCACGTGGGTGCGTTCGAGCAGCGCGGTGTAGCGAGCCAGCGTGAGTCGATTCAGGTCCGCCGCCCGCCAGATGCGCTCGTCCGGCACGGTCTGCGCCTCCATCTCGGCGAGCACCCGCATGACCCGAGCAAGCGCCACGGGATCTCGCCGCTCCTCCGCTCTGGATCCGGGGGCAACGCAACGGGCGTCGAACCGGGAGAACACACACGACGGGCTCGCCTGTCGGGTGGACCAAGGGCGATCGGGCACTTCCCGATCGCCGCCTCACCTCACGTGCGGTCGCGGAGCTTGTCGATCCGTCGTTGGAGGCCGGCGTAGCCGTACTGGTCGACGGCACGCTGCACCGTGCCCAGGAGGTCGCTCGCACCGTCGGCGTCGCCCGGGCCGCCGCGGGCGATGGCGAGTTCGGCGAGGTCGAGCTGCGTGCGGGACGAATACGGGAGCGCTCCCTAGGTGCCGATGTAGAGGGCTTCACCTGCTGCGTGTTCGGCGTCGTCGATGCGGTCCCCTCGGACAGGTCGAGCGCGACGCTGGTCGACCTCTGGTATGTCACCGAGACGACGCACGGCCCTGGCGTCGATCAACTCGACCCTGCTCGCAGAACGACGTGCCCACCGACGAGCTCTGGTTGAAACGAGGAAATCAGGTCCACTCCGTTGTCGAGTGCCCTTCGACGGGAGGTGCAGGTGACGGCCCGCGGTGACGAACCCAGCAGAGCCGTACCCTGCTGTCATGGTGAGCAACCGGGTCTTCCCTCGGGTCCGGGCCCGGAACCTGGAGGGCGTGGACGTCGAATTGCCGGACGGCTTCGTCGGCGACCGCAACATCGTTGCCGTTGCCTTTCATCGCAACCATCAGCGCCTCGTCGATTCATGGGTTCCGTGGTTCGAGGAACAAGCTTCCGTTGATCCCGGTCTGCGCTTCTACGAGCTTCCGACGATCGGGCGCATCTGGGCGCCGGTGCGCAACTTCATCGACGGCGGCATGGCAGAGGCCATCCGTGAGCCCGTGATCCTTCAGCGCACCCTCACCATCTACGGCGACGTGAACCGGGTGACCCGGCCGCTCGGCATCGACGACCGCTCCACGATCGCGGTGCTCCTCGTCGACGGGACCGGGCACGTGCGTTGGCAAAGGTCCGGAGGATTCGCCGCACCGCTCGCTCACGAGCTCGAGACGGTGTTGTCCGAGGACCGCCGCTGGCGGACGGGTGCCGGATCCGACCACACCGAGTGAGCGAGCCCTCGTCGATCCGCTGTTCGAGTCGAACGGCCTGAGGCGTCGCTTCGCGTCGGTCGAGTCCGCCTCACGTCGGACACCCTCACGTCGGACACCCTCACGTCGGACACCCTCACGTCGGACACCCTCACGAGGGTCGAGGCAGTCACCGGTTGGCCTCGACCCACGCCACCTCGTCGTGACCCGCCCGCTCCTCGCGCCCACCGAGCGTCTTCGGTGGACATGTCGCGGGAGTCGCTCCCACCCCAGCGGCCCTGAGCAACTCCTGGGGCTCGCGCGCCGGTGGGGCGTCCTTGCGGCTCAGGAGGGTGCGATCACCGAGATGCCCAAGGCCGTGGCGGCCGACGAGAGTCGATCGTCGTAGGTGATGATGCCGTCGAGGTCGTCGCCCAGGTCCAGCGCCGCAGCCAGGTGGAGCGCGTCGAGGGTCCGGAGCCGTTCGGGCTCCAGGTCCCCTGCCCGTTCGAACAACGCGGTCGACAGTGTGATGAGGACGACCGAGTCGAGCACCGCTCTCGCCTGCTGCATCTGATCCGGCGCTCCCCGGCGGGTGGCCCGCAACAGCTCCGTTCGGAGCAGGTCGCTCGACACGATCGGCACCGTCGCCTTGCGGAGCCATGTTCGAAGCGCCAACGAGCCGACCTCGGCGACCACGAGCTTCACTGCCACCGACGTGTCCAGGTAGAACGCCATCGCGGCTGGGCCCTCAGTACCGCTCGGTGTCGCGCATCTCTGCAAGGGTCACCGAGAGGGTGGTTCGACCCGGCTTCCGGCGAGACGGGGCCGCGAGCGTTGACAGCGACCGCTTCGCCGGACGAGCCCGGCCGGCGGCCACGAGCGCGTCCAGACGGCCCGATGCGATCGGCACGAGTTGCGCAACGGGTCGGCCCCGATGGGTGATGGTCACCTCTTGCCCGGCTGCCGCCTCGGCCACCACTGCGGATGCGTTCTGCTTCAACGCCCGGACACCGACCTGCTTCATGTGCTACATCGCAGCACATCAGTCGGCGATCGAACACGTCGAGGCCTCGGAGTGCCGTTGAGCCGAACTACGATCCGCCAGACGTCGCACCAGGCCCGGCGCCCTCTCTGACGCGAGGACTCCGGGTGACGAACGACGCGCTCCTCGCCGGTGCGGCGACCCCACCGGGAACGGGACCCTCGATGACGATGATGCGGGCGTGGCAGGTGCAGGCGACGGGCGAGCCGATCGACGTGCTGCACGAGGTCGAGGTCGACGTGCCCGTACCAGGGCCCGGGCAGCTCCGCCTGCGGGTCGCCGCCGCCGGGATCGGCCTGCCCGACGTCTTGATGTGCCGCGGCAGCTACCCGATGACGCCACCGTTGCCGTTCACCCCCGGCCAGGAGGCCGTCGGCACCGTCACCGCCGTGGGCGAGGGCGTCGGGGCGCCGATCGGCACCCGGGTCATGACGGTCAGTGCGTTCTACAAGGGTCACGGCTCGTTCGCAGAGCAGTGCCTGGCGGTGGCGGACACCGCGGTTCCCGTGCCCGACGGCCTCACCGACCCCGAGGCGGCCGGTTTCTGGATACCGCACCTGACCGGTTGGATCGGCCTGGTCGAGCGCGGCCGGATCGCGGCCGGCGAGTGGCTGGTCGTGCTGGGCGCCGCCGGTGGCAGCGGCATCGCCGCCGTGCAGCTCGGTGCGGCCCTCGGTGCCCGGGTGATCGCCGTGGTCCGCGACGCCGAGAAGGCCGCGTTCTGCCGCGGCCTGGGTGCCGAGGCCGTGCTCCTCAACGACGACGGCCCGCTCGCGCCGAGGTTGCGGGCGGCCACGGGCGGTCACGGCGTCGACGTGATCTACGACCCCGTCGGTGGCGCCCTGGCCGAGGACGCCGCGTCAGCGATGGCCCGTGGCGGTCGGCTGCTCGCCGTGGGCTTCGCCGGTGGGCGCTGGCCGGTGCTCGACGTCGGGAGCCTGGTGGTGGCGAACGCGTCGCTGGTGGGCGTGTTCGTCGGCCTGCACTCCGCCGACGAGCTCGAGGTGATCCACGCCGAGCTGTCCCGGCTGATCGCCGACGGCAGGCTCCGCAACGCCGTCACGGCGACGGTGTCGTTCGCCGAGCTGCCGTCGGCCCTCCAGCGCCTGGCCGACCGGCAGGTGGTCGGCAAGCTGGTCATGGTGCCCGACACCTGACTGCGGCGGCCCGCCCGCGGGTCGGGTGGGTATCAGTCCTGGTTCGGGACCGTCTCGTCGAAGCGGGCCACCCCCCAGCCAACCTGCGCCAGCATGGCCACGAAGTTGGTGCCGAGCCAGGTGTCGATGACCGGGCCGGTGATGGCAAGGCCTCTGTGAGCCCGGCGATGGCCGCCGGGCCGTGCGCATTGATCACCCGCTCGGGGGAGCGTCACCGCAGAGTTCGAGGCGGTGGCTGACGCCATCGCCGCCAGCAGCGATGGGGTGAAGGGTCGGCGGCACTGAGCGTAGGTGCGGGTGAGACGTAGGGTGGTTCCAGAGGGCGGCAGCGGGACGCCGCGGGAGGGGGTCGAACGCATGCGACGAGGATTGGGATTGGCGCTGGCCGTCACCACCTTCGGTCTCGGCCTGGCCGTCGCCCCGGTGACACCGTCGGCCGAGGCGGCGCCCGACGACTTCATGTTCTTCACGGTGCCGGCCGACGAGTCCGGCGGGCCTCGTACCGCGGTTGACATCACCCCCGGGCCGGACGGCAACCTCTGGTTCCTGGCCACGGGCCAGCACGACGGGGACGGCGTCCTCGGTCGCATCACCCCGGCCGGCGTCGTCGACACCTTCCCGTTGGGGGGCAGTGGGCAAGGCCAGCTCGTGACCGGCTCGGACGGTCGGCTCTGGGTGACGTCGGACGCCCTCTACGCGGCGCGCACCGACGGCAGCGTCGTGCGCAAGGGCCGCCCCTGGAGCGGGACCGCCACCGCACTCGTCAGCGGGCCCGGCGGGCACCTCTGGCTGCTCACCGGGAACAAGGTCAAGAAGCTCGACTCGGGCGGCCGCGTCCTGCGCGCGTTCGCCCTGCCGCACCCGGGTAACGACCTCGCCGCGGGGCCGGACGGGAACTTGTGGGCGACGTGGACCGAAGGCGTCGACCGCGTGACGCCCCGGGGCGCCGTCACCACCTTCGTCTCACCCGGGTTCGGCACCGCGCTCCCCGACGACCTCCGGGGCATCACCACCGGCCCTGACGGCAGGCTCTGGGCTGCGTCCTACTTCACCAGCCCGGTCTCGGGCGGGTTCGGGGGGTACCCCCGCGTCTGCAAGGTGAGCGTGCGCGGTCGTTTCCGATGCTTCGGCGGGCCGAGCGGCGTCCACGTCGTCACCGCCGGCCCCGACGGTGCCGTCTACTTCGACGGCGCGAGGAGGGAGGACCTCTCCGGCGCGGTGGACCCGCCCGTGCTCCGCCGGCAGAGGCCCCGATGGGACTCCACCGACTTCGGGAGCCCGGCCCTTCGGGACCTCAGCGCGCTTACAGCGGGCCCCGATGGCAACATCTGGTTCACCCAGGCGCCCAACGACGACGGCGCGACCATCGGCCGCTTCGAGCTCGCCGGCGCCGCCTCGACCTGACCCGCGGGAGCTCCTTCGGCGGCACCACCCGCGCTCAGCTCGCGACGGACACGGGCGTCGGCTGGTCGGTGTTGGTGCCGCCGTCGCCGACCTGGCCGTTGCTGTCGAGGCCCCAGCAGGAAAGGCGGCCCGGCGTCAGGGTCGAGCAGGTGTGGTACTCGCCGGCGGTGAGGAGTGACGCCCGCTGCGGGGACGCCGCCACCGGGCGCGGGACCGGCTGGTTGGCCAGCACGGCGTCGTCACCGAGCGCCCCGTAGGTGTCGAGGCCCCAGCAGGACACGGCGCCCGCGGCACCGTATCGGCCCACCTCGATCGCGCACGTGTGGTAGCCACCCGCGGCCACCGCCCGCCAGCGGGTCGCGCCGGCGACCGGGACCGGCACCGCCTGGTTGGCGTGGGCCGCATCGTCGCCGAGCTGGCCGGCGTCGTCCCAGCCCCAGCACTGGAGGCTCCCGGTGCGCTCGAGGCCGCACGTGTGCGATCGGCCGAGCGCCACCGCGGTCCAGTCGGTACGCCCGCCGGCGACCCCGACCGGCGTGTGCTGCTCGGCCAGCGGCGGGCCGTCGCCGAGCTGGCCGGCGCTGTCGAGACCCCAGCAGAACAGGCGCCCTGTCGTCCGGATGGCGCAGGTGTGGAAGATGCCGGCGGTCACGGCGCGCCAGTCGCCGGTGGCGCCGGCAACCTCGACGGGCTCGGTGCGGTCGGCCACAGCGGCGTCGTCGCCGAGCCGCCCGCTGCCGTCATTGCCCCAGCACCACAGGTGACGGGTCACCGAGCGAGCGCACGTGTGCTGCCACCCGGCGCTCACGTCGGCCCACACCGCGGCTCCCGTGGTGACGCGGACCGGTTCCCCGACGTCGGTGTTCGCGCCACCGTCCCCACGCTGGCCCCAGAAGTCGGAGCCCCAGCACCAGAGCTGCCCGACGATCGTGCGGGCGCAGGTGTGGAACCCGCCGGCCGACACCTGGACCCACACTTTGCGGCCCCCGGCGACTTCGACGGGCGCGGCCTGGTCCGTGTTCGTCCCACCGTCGCCGAGTTGGCCAGCTGCATCGGAGCCCCAGCAGTAGAGGCGGCGGGTGAGGGTGATCCCGCACGTGTGTCGGTCACCTGCGCTCACCTCGAGCCAAACGCTCCCTCGGGGCGCCGGCGGCGTACCGCCACGGGTCCCGGCGCCCGCCGGCACCGCCGGAGGGATCAGCAGCAAAGCGAGCACCGCACAGACCGAAACCCACACTGCCCGTCGTTGCATGATGGCTCCTTTCGGCGGCGACCGCTGAAACACTACCCATCGCGCTCGGGCCCTTCCCGGGCGACGCCATCTCCCGACGTTCCGGCCGCGTCGATCGTCAGGGGGTCCCCTCCGGGGTCGGGTCGCCGACCGTGAGGTCGTGGCGGTCGAGGAAGTCGAGCACGGCGTCGGTGAAGGCGTCGTTGCGGTCGCCGGCGACCATGTGGCCGGCGCCGGAGACGTCGACGAACTCAACCGCGGGGAACCGGGCCAGGAACTCGGTGGCCTTCTCCTCGCTGACGAGGTCGCTCATGCGCCCCCGCACCAACAGGACGGGCACGTCGGCGACCATGCGCTCGACGGCGGCGTGCAGGCGGTCGACATCCATGATCTCGGACGGGCCACGGCCCTCCGAGGGGTCCATGAACCTCGGGTCCCAGTGCCAGTACCAGCGGCCGTCGCGCTCGCGCAGGTTCTTGGCCAGGCCGCTCGGGTCGGAAGGGCGGGCCCGGTGGGTGTTGTACCCGGCCACCAGGTCGGCGGCCTCCTCCAGGGAGGCGAACCCCTCGTTGGCCCGCTCGGCCATGAAGGCCCGGATGCGCTCGGCGCCGGCCGGCTCCATGTCGGGCACGATGTCGACGAGCACGACCGCTCGGGCCGACCCCGGGGCCAGCTCGCCCGTGAGCAGCATCGCGGTGAGGCCGCCCAACGAGGCACCCACCAGCACGGGGCGCTCGTCGAACCCGGCGAATACCGCACGGAGGTCGAGGGCGAAGCTCGACAGCCGGTAGTCGCCGTCGGGCGACCAGTTCGAGTCGCCGTGGCCGCGGGCGTCGAGGGTCAGCGTGACCGTGCCGCGCTCGGCGACGAGGGCGGCGGTACGACCCCACGAGTGGCGGGTCTGCCCGCCGCCGTGCAGGAACACCACGCCAGGATCGCCGTCGCCGCCGAAGCGTTCGCCGACGAGGCGCAGCCCTTGGCACCCGTCGAGCTCGACTGTGGTCATGCCCGCCATCATGGTCGCTCCCGGAAGAGCTCCGGTCACCACCCGGCGCCGAGGTCCAGATCGATCCCGATGACTTCGACGGCGCCGTCCGGAGCCAGTTGGGCGACCACGGCGTACCTGGGCACCAACGAGCCCGAGGCGATCAGGACCCGGTACTCCGAGCGGCCGCTTATGAGCTCCGGAAGGCCATCGAAGGACGTCGCGAACACCTCGACCACCGGAAGCAGGTCATGAACCTCGAAGTCGTGCACCGAGGGCTCGCCACGAGGCCCCCGTTCTGGGCGAAGCTGCTGATCGAGGTCCTCGAAGAAGGAAGGTGCGATCCGCACCGACCTCCGCTCGGCACTCACGTGATCGTGGGCGAGTCCGTGGTGGCGATGCGGTCCTGCACACGGTCGCGCACCCGATCGAGGAACTCGGGCGGCACGTCGTCGAGGTCGAGGACGAGACTGGCTTCGAAGATCTGCTGGCGCCGGGCAGGAGTGAGCTTCTCGAGCTCTTCGGCGGTCCAGACCTTGCCTGCCATCGGCACCACACTACCGGCCGCTGGCCGCGACGGATGCGCTCGTCACGCCGGGGCGAGGACTACCGGCAGACGGGCGTGGCGACGCAGGAAGATGCTCGGGCGGCGTTCCGGAGGGTCATCGGGGACGAGGGTGATCGACGACGTGCGGGCCAGGAGGTGCTCGAGAGCGAAGCGGGCCTCCATGCGCGCGACGGGCGCCCCGATGCAGAAGTGCAGGCCCTTGCCGAAGGCGTAGTGCGGCGCCGGGCGCCCGTCGGCATCCGGTGCCGCGTCAGGGGCCGGCCGGTTGGCCGCGGCCCACAGCAGGAGCACCCGGCTGCCCGCGGGGATGGCCACCCCGCCGAGCGCGGTGTCCCGGGGGGCGTAGCGGTAGTGGAACTGGAAGGGGCCGTCGGCGCGGAGCAGGTCCTCCAGGAAGTCGGCGATGCCCTCGGGCCCGGCCCGCAGACTCGCCTGGAGATCGGCGTCTCGGGCCAGCGCCTCGGTCGCCGTCGCCAGCAGGCTGGCGGTGGTCTCCGAGCCCGCTGACACGAACACGAGGAGCATGTTCTTCACCTCGTCCTCCGACACCTCGCCGGCGGCGATGTCGTCGGCGAAGACCGCCAGCAGGCCGGTGCGCTCCCCCGGGGGCCGGGCCAGCGCGGCGTCGAGCGCCGCGTGGACGAAGACCGTCAGCTCAAAGGCGGCATGCGCCGCCTGGCCGACCCCGGCGGCGTCGGTGACCCCGTCGAGCAGCGGGCCGGTGCGGGCCACCAGGTCGAGGACCTGGGGGAGGTGCTCGTCAGGGAGCCCTATGAGCGCGCACACGGTGCGTGCGGGCACCGGATCGCTGAAGCCGGTGACGAAGTCCACCGGGCCCGAACCCAGTAGCGGGGTGAGCTGCTCGTCGACGATCGCCTCGACCGCCGGCGCCAGCGCTGCCACCGCCGCCGGACTCAGGTGCTTCTGGAGCAGTCGGCGGTGACGGGTGTGCGTCGGGGGGTCGGCGGTGGCCAGCACGTTGATCGGGTCACCGAAGGGCAGCAGCTGGTACGGCACCGGGCACCCGTCCGAGCCCTGTCGTAGCAGGGTGACCAGGTTCGACGAGAAGTCCTCGGGACGGCCCACGGCCTGGCGGATGAGCGCGGGGTCGGACACGAGGAAGGTGTGCTGGCCGGGGAGCCGCCAGACCGGCGCCTGCCGCCGCAGCTGGTCATAGAGCGGCCGAGGGTCGTCCAGGACGTCGTCGGCCAGCAGGACCGCGGGGTCGCTCAGGTCGTAGGGCACGTCGCCGCCGGCACGGGCGTCGGCCTCAGAACTGGCTCGGGTCGATGGTCACGAGCACCTTGCCGCAGTCCTTCGACCCCTCGAGGGTGGCGAGGGCGGCGTCGACCTCGTCCAGGGCGAAGCGGTGGGTGAGCAGACCGGACAGGTCGTTGCGGGCGAGGAGGTCGATCGCGTCGGCGAAGCGGGGCGGGTACTCCATCGACCCGCGGAGGGTCAGCTCCTTCATCAGGACCAGCAGGAAGCTGGTGCGCACCGGCGCGTAGTGCAGGGCCACCACCGACAGGCGGGCGCCCACGCCGGCGCGGTCGATGACGTCGGTGATCACCTGGTCGACGCCCGACGCCTCGATGAACGCCGCGGTGGCGGGCGTCGGGCCGAACAGGAACGGGGCGGTGCCGTGGAGCGAGGCCAGCTCGTCCCATACGTCCGTCGCCATCGGGTCGAGGGCGGCCTGGGCGCCGAGGCCGAGGGCCAGCTCGCGGCGGGTGGCGCTGGGCTCGACCGCGACCACCTTCTCGTGGCCGCGGTCGACCAGGGTGGCGATGGCGGCCAGGCCGATGGGCCCGCACCCGAACACGGCGACGCCGTCGCCCGGGCGCACGTCGGCCTGGTCGGCTGCGTGCATGCCCACCGCGAGCGGCTCGGCGAAGGCGGCCACGTCGAGGGGGAGGTCGTCGGGCACCGGGTGCAGGAACCGGTCGGCCTGGGGCACGACCAGCAATGGCGTGAGGCCGCCCATCCGGGCGCCGCCGCCGATGCGGCCGGCGTCCTCACTTCCGGGCTGCACGACGACCCGGTCGCCGACCCGGGCGCCGGTCACCTCGGGGCCGATCCACTCGACGGTGCCGGCCATCTCGTGGCCGAGGCAGAGCGGCTCGGGCCCCGGACCGGCCATGCCGCCGAGGCGGATGTAGCTGAGGTCGCTCCCGCAGATGCCGCACGCGGCCACCCGCACGAGCGCGTCTCGGGGGCCGGGGTCGGGGTCGCCGACCTCGTCGAGGCGGACGTCGCCGGGACCGTGGACTCGTACCTGCAGCACGGGATGCTCCTCTCTATCCGGCCAGGTACCCGCCGTCGACGGCGAGGGTCGTGCCGGTGACGTAGGCCGCCGCCGCGCTGCACAGGAAGAGGACGGCGGCGGCGATCTCGTCGGGGGTGCCCGTCCGACCCATCGGGATGCGGGCCAACTCGGCGTCCATGATCTCGGGGAACGCCGCCATGGGCGCGGTCATGGGGGTGTCGATGAGGCCGGGAGCGATGGCGTTCACCCGAACGCCCCGGGTGGCCCACCGCCGGGCCAGGTTGGCGGTGAGGGTGACGACGGCGGCCTTGGCCGAGCCGTAACCGGGGACGATGTCGGTCGAACGGAACGCCGTCATCGAAGCGAGGTTCACCACGCTGGCGCCGCCGGGGTGCTCGCTGGCGAAGAGCAGCCGGCGCAGGCCGGTGGTGAGTCGCTGGGGGCCCACGAGGTTGAGCTCGATCGCCGCAGCGAAGCCCTCCGGGGTCCACTCGTCCAGCCCGCCCGGCAGGTTGGCGCCGGCGTTGTTGACCAGCACGTCAAGGGCGCCGATTCCCGACGAGGGATCGGCCAGCGATCCGACGAGCGCGTCGACCGAGTCCGGGTTGGCCACGTCGAGCTGCCGGAACGAGAAGGGACCCAGGTCTACGTCGTACTCGCCGGCGTCGGCGTGCGTGCCGGTGACGATCACCTCGGCGCCGGCATCGGCGAAGGCGGTCGCCACCGCGTGGCCGATGCCACTCGTCCCGCCGGTGACCAGCACCCGGGCGCCGGTGAAGTCGAAGCTGACCGTGCCGCTCACGGCCGGGCCAGCTTCTCGGCGGCCCGACGCAGCCAGGCGCTCTCCCAGAAGTTGGTGGTGTCGGCGAGCAGTGCCTCGTGGGCCGCCAGGGCGACCCCCTTGGCGCCGGCGTGGCGTCGCTCGACGGCCAGGACCACGTCGCTGAGCTGGAGCGCCTCGACCGGCCGCGCTCCGTCGAGGTGGGCCTGCGCCGCCGCGACGAGGGCGTCGGCGCCCGCCGCGGCGACGAGGTCAGGGGCGGTGGCGAGGGGTGCCACCCCGTACAGCTCGGTGGTGGAGCGGTGGTGGAACCAGCCGGCGTAGTTCTCCCAGATGGCCCGTACGTTCCACGGTGTCTTCCCGTAGCCCTCGCCCACGTCGAGGTGGTCGGGCACCCGGACGCTGCGCATCAGCTCCCACACGTCGTCGCCGGCGTTCATGCCGTCGACGGTCCGGTCGTGCACCCAGCGCATGGCCTCCTGCATCGCCTCGACCTCCTCGGCGATGCGGTCGGCGCCCTCCACGGGGTCGAAGTGGCCGGTGAGGAGGCGCTCGGGGCGCAGCTCCTTCACGATCTCCAGTGAGTCGATGTAGGTGAGGGCGTCGCGGTAGCGGTCGCCCCGGATGGTGACGAGGTTGGGCACATGGCCGAACAGCGGGCCGAAGAGGTTGCCCGAGAACAGGGTGGCGGTCTGGGGCAGCCACACCACCAGCGAGTCGAAGGTCTCGCCCCCCGGGGTGGCGATGAGGACGAGCTCGCGGTCGCCCACGGTCAACTCGAGGCGCTCGTCCACGAGCACGGTCGGTTCGGGGATCTCGGCCGGCGCCGCCTCGACCCCGAGGGACCGGGTGTGCTCCATGGCGGCGAGGATGGCGTCGATCCAGGCGAAGGCCGAGTTGCGGGACCGGAAGGCCTCGAGGCGCTGGTTGTCGTGGCGCCACACCCCGTGGTTGGCCTGGGCGACGAGGTCGGTGCCCTCGTCGACGAGGACGGCGAGGCCGCCGACGTGGTCGTAGTGGCCTTGCGTGAGGATGACGGCTCGGATGGGCGAGCCGTCGATCGCGTCGTACGTGGACCGGTGCAGCGGGCCCTCGAAACCCATGCCGGCGTTGACCACGACCCGACCGTCGGAGCTGGTGATGAGGTAGCTGTTGCTGAGACCGGGCGAGAGCCACACGCCGTCGCCCACGTCGACCGCGTGCGCGTCGGTGGCCGGGGTGATGGCGTCGGCACCGGGCCGTTCGCGGTGGATGCCGGGCATCAGCGCACCTCCGGGGTGATCTGGGGGAAGGCCTCGAAGTAGAAGGCGTACCGGTCGTAGAGGTCGGCAGGCTCGAGGTGGAAGTCGGCCCGCAGGTCGTAGACGACCCGGCCGTCCTTGCCCCGCGGATTGCCACCGACGTAGGCGGCGAGGTGCGCCTGGGCCTCGTCGGTCACCCCGAGGCCGGCCACGTCGAGGATGCGCGTCGCCATGGCCAGGTCGTCGGCCATGAACTGGCGGAACTCGACGTCGACCCGCTGAGCGTCGGGGATGAGGTGGGCGTCGCGCACGGCCGCCCGCAACAGCGACTCGACGCGATCCACCCAGTAGGCCGCGAGCTCGTCCGGCTCGATGGCGACGCGGCGGCTGCGGTCGCCGTAGGCGAGCATGGTGATGGCCGACTGGAGCACCGCGACGGGGTCGCGCAGGGTGAAGGCGATGGTGACGTCGGGGAAGGTGGCCAGCAGCGGGCCGAGGCGCTCGAGGTGCTGGGGGCACTTCAGGACCCAGCGGTTGGGTCCCCGCAGGTAGCTGAGCACCTGGAGCTCGCGACGGAGGAAGGCGTAGTGGGCGTCGTGGTCGAGGGTGTCCTGGTGGTCGCGCCACGCCGGCACCCGGGCGTGCCACTCGAGCACGTAGGTGCAGAGGTCGAGGTCCATCAGCTCGCACTCCTCCTCGATGGACCACGGCGGCCGGTCGTGCATGAGCGCGGTCAGCGGGGACGTCTGCAGTGCGGCCTCGTGGTCGGCGAGGCAGCGCAGGTAGCGGGGGTCGACGCCGTCGCGCCCCGGGCCGTCGCCCAGCACCGGGATGGGCTCGGCCGCCTCCCACCAGGGCATCGATCGGAACCGGGTGTCCGAGGCGAGGACGTTGACCAGGTGGGTCGTGCCCGAGCGGGGCAGGCCCACCACGATGATGGGCGGCTGGAGCTCGACCTCGAGAGCCTCGGGGTGGCGGCGCACGAAGTCCTCGAAGCGGAGGCGGGCGGCCAGCAGGCCGACGAGGCGCCGGCGCACGATCAGCCGTCCCAGCCCGGACAGGCCCTCGTCGGCCTCGACCGCGGCGACCTGGGCGGCGAGGCGGTCGAGCAGGGTGGGGTCGCCGAAGTCGTCGAGGCCCGCGCGGCGCTCGGCCGAAGCCACGAGGGCGGCCGGCGTGAGGTCGATCTCCATGGCGAGGGCCATGTCGTAGAGCGACTGAGCCTCGGCGTCCCGCTGCGGCTCGCGCAAGTCGGCGATGCGGATCTCTTCCATCAGGCCCCCGACGCGTTGGCCAGGTCGGCGTTGCGGGACCGGTCAGTCAGGCGGCCGGGTCCGGCAATCGTGAGGCGCCGTCGCCTGCCGTCACCGTCGGCCACGCGTGGTGTCGGTCGAGTCAACTGACGACGGGCTCGGCGTCGCAGCCGAGCGCGACGGCCGCAGCGGTGCAGGCGTCGCCCATCGAGGCCGCCGAGGCGCGCCCGAGGCGCCGGATGAGGCGGGAGCGCGACAGCAGGAAGAGGTTGTCGAAGTTGGCGACCGAATCGTGCGCCAGCCCGGCTTCGGCCCCGAGCGCCACCTCGGTCGTGAGGCCTCGGATGGTCGAGGTGACCGGCGCGCAGATCACCGAGTGGAGCAGCCTCCCCATCGGGTCGCGGCTGAGCACGAGCACCGGGCGGCGTTTGTCGCCGGCCACGTCCGCGAACCAGACGTCGCCGCGACGCGCGCACGGGGTCACGACCCGGTGCCGTACACGGCGTCGTAGTCGACGTCGTCGTCGTCGAGGTCGAACGCCACCGCCAGGTCGCCGAGACCGAGGTCGTCGACGGGGCCGGCGCCGTAGGCGGCGACGTCGGCCTTGAGGCGCTCGGCCCGTATGAGCCGGTCGAGGGCCACGTCGACCACCTGCGACATGGACCGGCCACCGATCAGCCGTTTGGCCTCGGCCATCTTCGCCCGGTCGAGCGTGAGCGTCGCCTTCTCAGATGCCATAGCAGCAATACTACTCGACAGGCGTAGCCCTGTTACCTCCTCATGGGCGGCCGGTCAGGGGCACCCACCCGGGCCTCGGGGTCCACTGAATGCTACTATTTGTGGCGTGTCCCGTGTTCGCATCTCTACCACAGTTGACGCCACCCGTCTGGCCCGGTGCCGCACCCTGGTCGCCGGACGCGACAGCGACGTGCTCGATCAGGCCCTCGCCGCGCTGATCGACCGCGAGGAGGGCCGCCGCGAGATCGAAGCCCTCGAGGCCCACCCGTACGAGACCGATCCTGCCCTGTCGTGGTCGGCACCCACGGCTCCCGACCTGGACTACGCCGGCGAGGTGCCGGACGAGGTGGTCGAACTGGCCCGACGCCGCCGGGCCGGCACCGAGTGACGGGGCTCGGTCACGGTCAGGTGTGGTGGGCCGACCTGGACAAGGTGCGTCCCGTGGTGGTGCTGACCCGCGCCCGCGTGGCGGCCCGCCTCACCCGGGTGTTGGTGGCGCCGGTCACGACCGTGGTGCGTGACATCCCCACCGAGGTGGCCCTGGGCCCCGCCGAAGGGGTGGTGGCCGGGTCGGTGGCGAACCTGGACAACATCCAACTGGTGCCCGTCGCCCGCCTGTTGCGCCCCGCGGGCGAGGTGCCGGCGGCGCGGTGGCCCGAGTTCTGCACTGCCGTTGCGAAGATGATGGCCTGCTGATCACCCGCCGCTTCAGATGATGCTTCAGATGATGGGGTCGGCGGCGGCGGCGGTGCTGGGGGTGGCGCCGCCGGCGGTGATCGGCCCCGCCCGCGGCCGCTACCTGACTGCCGCCCCGACCTTTCGAGGAGATCTAGGATGAGGGGCTCAGGAGGTCGAAATGGGCACCATCACCCCGGAATCGGTAGCGCTGAAACAGCTCGTGCCCTCGATCGTGGACGACATCGTCGCGGAGTCCGACCCTGCCCGGATCATCCTGTTCGGGTCGGTCGCGCGCGGCGATGCCGGCCCGGACAGTGACCTCGACGTGTTGGTGGTCCTCGATCGGCTCGATCCGGCCGAGCGAGCGCGCTCCATGGGACGGATCCGCTTCGCGGTCGGGGCACGTGCCGCCATCGACATCTTCGTCACCAGCTCCGACGAGTACGAGAGTCGTAAGGACGTCAACGGGTCGATGCAGTACTGGCCGGCCCGCGAGGGCGAGGTGGTCTATGAACGGTCCGTCGCCTGAGGACGTCGCCGAGGCGCTCCGGTGGCTCGCAGAGGCCGACGACGAGCTCATAGTCGTCGACGTGCTCACGGCCGACGGTCGCGCCCCGGCACGCGTCGCCTGCTTCCACGCCCATCTCGCGGCCGAGAAAGCACTGAAGGCGCTGATCATCTTCCGCTCGGTTCCTGTTCCCAAGTCGCATGATCTGGCCCGGCTGTTGCAGCTGATCCCGCCCACCGATGCCGAGCGCTTCGTCAGGAGTGATCTGGCTGACCTCAATCCGTGGACGGTCGAGGGCCGCTACCCGGCCGACCTCACCGAGCCGAGCGCCGCCGACCTGTCAAGGCTTGCCGTGGCGGCAGAGCGAGCGGTGGTCGCCGTCCGAGCGGCTATGACCGACTGATCCTCGGGGGGTGGCACCCTGGGCGCCTCCGAAGGGGGTGGTGGCCGGGTCGGTGGCGAACCTGGACAACATCCAACTGGTGCCCGTCGCCCGCCTGTTGCGCCCCGCGGGCGAGGTGCCGGCGGCGCGGTGGCCCGAGTTCTGCACTGCCGTTGCGAAGATGATGGCCTGCTGACCACCCGCCGCTTCAGATGATGGCGGCGGCGGTGCCGGCGGCGGTGGTGGTGGTGTTGCCCGCGGTGACCGCCACGGTCGCCCCCGCAATGGGGGTTCCTGAACCGGTCTCGCTGATCGTGCCCGACACCGACCCCGCACCGACCGGGACCGTGACCGTCACGTTCACGGTGTTCGACACCACCGGGGTGGTGACCTGGGTCGAGGTGACCGACGCTGTGTTGGCGTAGCCGCCGGCGATCTCGGCCGCGGTCGCGGTGTGGGTGCAGTCCACGTGTGGTCGGCGCCGACCGTGACGGTGTTGGCGTACGTGCCGACATCGGTGCCGGGCCCGGCGAACCGAACCCCAGGTTGACCGGTTGAAGGGCGCCATCTCACCGGCGGCGTCGCCCAGGTTGGTGGTGGAGTCCTGCCCCAAACGCCGGCTTGTGCCGGCGCCCCAGCATTTGACGGTGGCGTTGTCCAAGAGAGCGCAGGTGAAGGGCGATTCACCGGCGGAGATGGAGCGGGCCGCGAGGGGGGCGCCGGGGGCGCCGGGGGCGCCGGGGGCTTCGTTACCGTCGGCGCCGGCTGGGGCGACCGGCGCGACGGCGGTCAACAGGGCGGCGAGCAGGTCGACCAGCACCAGGCTGGCGAGACCGGTCCGGCGGCGGAGCCCGGGTTGTGGGCGCGCGAGCGTCGTGCTTCGTAGCCCCGGCCGCTGCCCCATGATGGTCTGCTTCCTCGGTCCCACCCCGCCGCCCGAATGGGACGCACTCCTGGGACATCGCGGCGCGACGGCCGGGTGGGTGGGCGTCAAACGCGGCCGACGACGAGCGCGGCCCGACGTCGCGTGGCGCCGTCTCGGTAGAAGATTCCGGGAAACCGCCGGGTCTTGATACCTGCGTCGAGCAACGTCGACGTGGGTCGTGCGCTGCCTCTGATGTATCGCCAGAGCGCAGGCGCTCAGGGGTTGCGCATCGAGGGCACGAGGCGCTTGGCGTCGCGCTCGGCGGCGAGCACGGCCTGCAGGTCCCCGAGCGGGGCAGCGGTGTCGTCGGCGAGGTTGTGGCGCTCCTGCGGATCGGCGGTGAGGTTGTGCAGCTCCCAGGCAGGCTCCGCGGCCGGGCCGGCGAAGGGGGAGGGTGCACGGCCGTGCTCCGCGTCCCACTCGTCGAGGCGCTCGTAGTAGTGGTTCAGCTTCCAGAGCTCGACCACCCCGTCGGCCCCGGTGGGCAGCGGCGCCACCACGGACTCGATGAAGCACGGGGGATCGACCGCGTCGAACGCGTCGCCCGTGAGGACGTTGGTCTGGGTCGATCCCCGGGTCACGTCGTCCTCGGTCATGAAGTAGATCGGCGTGACGAGCTCGTCCGGGACGGTGGACCCGGTGAGCAGTCCGCTGAGGTCGCGCCCGGGTAGGGGGCGCGCCTCGGTGTGGTGCGCGGCGACGCCGGCCGCCGCCTGCTCGACGTCGATGCCGGCCAAGCCGAGCAGCGTGGGGACGAGGTCCACGTGGCTGGTGGGCATCGAGAAGCCGTCGGGTGCGGTCGCGATCCCCGGACCGCGCACCAGGAACGGGACGCGGGTGGCCTCGTCGAA
>CXWK01099099.1_pt1 | contig 46467 bp, 64 predicted proteins | sample 590851 | NCBI WGS metagenome assembly CXWK01 (sample SAMEA3498364, study PRJEB10139) | wastewater metagenome | biome: wastewater treatment plant; material: activated sludge | place: Denmark | collected 2014-08-01 | reverse complement strand
AGACCCCATGGCTTAAAGTGACCAAGTGGCATAGCCATTGAGGTGATCACTAGGGAGATGGTGGTGCATGGTAGGCCGTATGCTAGGCCTCATGGTGCGCCCGATGGTAGCTCAATGCCCCCATATGTCCTTACCTGAGGACATTTGCGTGTAGGGATATCAAGGGGTTAGCCATCATGCCAGCGCCTAGCATGTCAAAAGGTGCCGGTAGGGGGCCTCGTGCTGCCCTTCTGGGGCCGGGTGGGGGCAGAGGGGGGAACCTCGTGGCCGCCGTCACGTAGCACACCTCTCGCATAAGTGACCCCGTGGGTACTTCGGGTGGTCTAGGTGGGTGGTGGCAAGGTGCTGGCCTAAGGTTAGGAGGTAGAGGATGGGCATGGCGGTGTCCTCTAGGTGGGTGGTGAGTATCCTCCCTCCTCCCCACTTGGCATGGTGGTTGGCTAGGAGGTTGGGCATGAAGTAGGTCACTTTAAGCACATACACAAAGACACTAAGAGGGTCTATCCCTAAGGCTAGGGAGGAGGAGCGGCAGCGAGGATAAAGCAAAGCTCTATGGTACTATATGGTAGGCATAGGGGAGGGGGCTAGTGTGTCCCTCTATAGGGTGGGAATTAATTTTGCATACCAGAAGCAACAGATGCTCTAAGATTGCATAGCGGCCCCACTTAAGGGCCACTACGCTAGCGTTGGGTCTCTATAGGCCGCAGCCCCTTAGAGGCCGCAATAGCCCAAAGGCGTCTCTACGGCCAGCCCGTTCGGCTCCCGAGCTTTGCGCTCTTCCGGCGAGTGGTATTGCTTCCACTTCCACGCCATGCACTCAGAGGCAATGCACCGTGCGCTGGCCGCTTCGAACTCATCTCGTCCTACCTTACGATTGCAGCCGGGCATCGCACCAAGGCGGGCGTGAGGGCACCATTTCGTCCTGGCTTCCTTCTCAGAGACGATCATCTCGTCTGTATCCTTGTTGCTTGAGCCCTTATGTCGGGCTTCCTGTCTATCCCTGAGCGCCCCATGGAGAGCGCCTCGTCTTCATCTTCCAGCTCCCGGAGAAGCTCCTCCTCACGCTCGCTGGAGCGCCTGAGGGCCATGCCCTGAGGCTCTACGTCAAGCTCACCGGCAAACATAGCCAGAAGCCCGGCCACGCTCTCCAGCCTATCGTCTTCCCCGAGGCAGTCGCGCTCACGGGTCAGGTGGGTGTACTGATAGCCGAGCGCATAGCGGTGCCGGCTGTCCTCCCCATCCTTCTTCTTCATGGACCGCTCATCCCAAAGGATGACATCGCGGTTGACCACGAGGCGGTGCTGCTGGGTCACAGGCTCCATGACGCTGAGGATACGCTTTTCCTTCTGGACGGCCCCGGACTTTATCTCCTCGATCTCAGTGCCCTGTAGCTCGTCCTGACGCTTGGCCTTACGGTCCCTGTTGGACTTCTCCCACTCGGCATTGAGTACGGGCCTGAGGAGGGCAATGAACATGCCGTCCCCGTGGTTGCCTTCCACGTAGAGCGTAGAGACCCCGTACTGCACGCAGAGCTTGGAGATGGTCTCGAGTGTGTCCATCTCGTAGCCCTTCTGTGTCGCATACATGCGCAACAGGAAGACACGGCCGAATAGCTCCCCACCGATGGCGAGGGAAGTCTCGTTGGAGCCACGCCCCGAGCTATCGATGAAGCCGATCTTGCGGGAGTACGGGCTGTAGTGTTCGCCCACGCGCACCGGCTCATAGTAGTAGTCCCCATCGAAGCCCATGATGGGTAGGTCACGGTCAGGCTTCGAGGTCCCCCACACCAGCTCCTCGGGTGCCTTCTCGGCATCCAAGTCCATGACCATGAGGTCCTTGAGCTTGAGGGGGTACTTGTCGATGAAGGCCCCGTTGAGGTCCAGCATGAACTGGAGGCGGAACTCGGAGTTACCCATTGCGGCGCGGCGCTTGGCCAAGTCCTCATCGGAGAACCGCATGGGCATGGTGCTGTGGCCGATGCATGACGGCCCGAGCTTCTTGATTTGGTGCGTGATGTACGGCGCTAGGCGGCCCTGATACTTCGGCACCTCCGCCTCCGAGGGGTAGAGGCCGGTCCACACGCGGGCCTGATAGACCGGCGTCTTGTCCTCATTACGCAGGCGCAGCAGGTACTCGTAGAGGCTATCCGTATCGTGCGGCGTGCCTAGGTACTTGATCTGGCCACCGGGGACGAGAACGCTTTCGAACTCCTTGACGGCCTCCCTGATCTTCTCCCGCATCACCACGGTCAAGCTGTTGGTCTGGGTCTCTACGTCATCCGGGATGATGAGCGATCCACGGAAGCCGACGAGCTGGCCCCCGATGCCGAATGCCGTGAAGCTGGCGGACTGGGCGGGAATGCAATTGCCCACATCCCACATCTGGCCGGACTGCCTGTAGTTGGCCTTGGGCCTCAGCTCCTTGAGCAGCGGCATGGTCATCACGAGGCTAAGGCACCAGTTGGAAGTCGCCACGGCACGCATCAAGCTGCCAGAGACCACCATGACCTTCTCATCGGGGTTGACGTAGAGCCGCCACAGAGCATAGGCCCCGGTGATCCACGACTTGGAGAAGCCACGGAAGGCCATGATGATGGCGCGGTCAGGCCCGTGCTGGAGCCAATACGCTAGGTCAAGCTGGATGGGGTTCGGATCGTTGCCGAGGAGGTGCCGCCAGATGAGCGTTAGGAAGACCCGGAAGTCTGCCTTGGCGCGTTGCTCTAGGGTGGTGCCCGGGAGCACGGCTGGATGGCCCTTGCGAGGCGCTGGGGCTGGCTGGGCAATCTGTGCGGCCGATAGTTCAGCGTTGGCCTTGCGCTCGTCCCTGAGCCGTTGTAGGGGGTCTACGAGTTTGGCCATATGGGCTCCTCAAGGACCACTAGGCGCTTGGGCCACATGTCAAACTCCACCGTTCCCAGCACACCAAGTTGGACCGAAACGCGAACTTTCCCATTGGACATGCCAAGGGACCTGCCCGCGACTAGCCGCTCGGCTGGCTGGTAGTAGAAGCCGACAAGGACCCCCTTCCGCAGAGGCTTGCCTTGAAGGTCGTAGGCATCAGCCATCCTGCATCAACTCCCATGTGTTGAGCGCCCCGGCCTTCTCCGTGGGGAGCAGTTTGTCGATTACTAGGCAGTTGTGGGGCATACCAATGCGCTCCAGCACCTTGGTTTGCCATGGGGCCTTCTTGCCAACAAACCAGAAGCGGTGCTCGGAGACCCGCGAGACAACCACGCGCTGCCACGAGATGCCGGAAGAATTCGAGGTGGACGCAAGGAGGACCGTATTGCCTACCTGTATTTCCACCCCCATGGTATCCTTGGGGCCACTCATGCTCCACGCTGCCCCTTGACGTCCCACGGGGTCTGGATGCAGAGCGTGAAGAGTCGGCCCTGAGGCACGGCCTTCTGCTTGCTCTCTTCCCGGAGCTGCTTCTGGGCAGCCTGACAGCTATCCACCGTCTCGTAGCTGCCGGACTGGTACGTCATCACGTTGCCCTCAGGGCCTAGCGCAATGGCGATGAGGACGAATATTTTGGCAAACATGAAGTGCCTTCTCCTTCTCGGTTGGCATTAGGTAGACACAGGGGACTGCCTCGGGTTGCTACACGGTGCACCGTGCTTGTGGCCCTATCAGTGGTTGGAGGGGAGCTACCCCATTGGCTACTCGTAGCCTGAGCGGATCACCACCCCTGTGCCTGCCTAATGGCCCCCACCTTTCGGCAGGGGCAACTAGCTTATTCGTATTCGGGAGGCTCGAAGCTCGGCAACTCGGCCGGCTCCTCTGCTACCTCGGTGCTCTCGGGCGGGATGCCGAGCGTAAGGCCGTTATCCCGGAGGATGTTGCGCAGGATGGCCATCTCCTGATGGTTGGCCTGACCGCTCCTGCACCGGCCCACGAGCTGGACAAAGAGAGCCTTCTGGCCGGCCCTGAGGATATCCTGCACGGACATGTTCTCGAGGTCGGAGAAGTCGGGCAGCTCCTCGTCCATCTCGCTGTTGTGGCCGATACCCGGTGTTACCACGGAGCTGCCGGCGAGAGGTCCTGCGTGTTGCGGACGCTGATGAAGCCGTTGATGGCACCGCCGCCGTTGAAGGCCGCTGCCGGGATGACCTGAATGCGGTCGCCCTTGGCCACCTTGCGGGTTGCCGTGCCGAGGTCCGCCGCATCGAACTGCGTGGTGCCCTTGGTGGCCGCGTCGGCTACCGTGATGGAGAGCCCGGTGACATCCGTGGTGCCGATCTTGACGGTGATGGCACCGCCCGTGACGATGGCCGTCTGGACCACGATGCGCATGTCCTCGATCCAGCCGTCCACCGGGGACACGATGTCGAAGGGGGTGCCCGCCGCCAGTTCGGTTGCGTTCAGCTCGAAGTAAAGGGGAGTTACGTGGCCTGCTACAATGGACATTATGGTTCCTTTCTGTCCTACTTGATGTAATTCAGTACAGCGAGAGCCGTACCGATGATGGCGAGGAGCACCGGGGTAGCCCATTGAGCCAGCCCCGTGCTACCCTGATGACGAGCCTGTGTCAGCTCAAGGGCCCTGATGCGAACCTCATGGTCTGTGTGCTCGTCACCGATGCGTGCAATGTCACTCTGGAGGGCACCAAGTTTGGTGTCGATGCGCTGGACACCCATGTGGATGCCGGCAAGTTCCTCGTAGGTGACAATGATGTTGGTCTTCTTGCCTTGCGGCTCAGTATCAGCCATCAGGTCGTGAGCCACTGGGTGCCGCTGTAGGTCAACCGGAGGACCCCGTAGGCCGTGTTGATGACCTTGTTGGCGGCCCCATCGACGTTGCCTGCTGCTGGCGTTACGGTGATGTTGTTGGTGTTGGCGTCACCCTTGCCATCCTTGACCACCACCGACTGGCCCGCAATGGGCGAGGCGGGGAGGGTTACCGCCGTGGCAGCCCCCGTGCTCTTATTGACCACCACGAGGTTGTCCGAGGCTGTCATCGTGATGGAGCCCGCAGCGGTTACCACACGAGCTGCCCCGATGGTGGAGTTGACGAAGGCGCGGGCTAGGCGTGTTGCGCTTTCGCCAAGGTCCGTATCGGCCAGCCAAGGCACCAGTGCACCGGTAGTTCCTGTACGGATACGCCACCCGCCGCCACCACGGTTACGGATGATGACCTCACCCGGCGTTGAGCTGTCCTCGGTGCCGTACCAGTTGATGGACCCGAGGCCTGAGCCAAAGGAGACGCCCCCGATGTGCCGCCCACCGCTGTTGCGATAGAACATCTGGAAGCCATCGCCCACTTGAGACCACAGGTCGTAGACACGCCACGAACTCTGCGAGCCGCGTGCATACAGGTAAGCGAAGGCCTGCATGTACTCGTTGATGGCATAGGCGTAGGCCGCGCCGTTGAACGAAGAGTCGGCCTTGAAGGTGATGTTGGGGCTCATCTCGTAGTTGAGCAGGGAGGCAGGCTGTCTGGACCACGCACTCGGGAAGCCAGCGTCGAGGGCCAGCTCACCAACCTCACCTTTGGGAACCACGAGGGCGTAGACCGTCTTGGAGCGCTTGGTTACCTGACGGCCAATCGTGTAGGCAAGCTCAGGGTTAGCGCCCCCGTTGGTCGGGTCGGCTACCCAAGCGCCTCGGTTAGCAGCCTTGTTGGTGGCAGCCCATACGTCCACGAACGTAACGCCTTGCGTGCCAGTGGGCCCGATGCGTGCCCACTTTGTCCCCGTAACACCGCTTGGGGTGGTGTCGGTAACCACATCGCTGCCCAGACGCCATTGGTCACAGGTCAGCCACGCCAGCGTGTTGTCGTCCACCCACGTGACACTCTCCGGTTCCATTTGGACGTTGAAGCCCAGCGTGGGGTGGTCAAGGATAGCCGCACGGCCGTATTCGGCGCGGGGACCAGTGGGGGTGAATGCCTTCTTGAAGTTGCCGTAGAGGTCCCAGAATTCGATGGTGTCCGGGACATGAACGTTGTTGAAGCCGCTGATGATGGCAATACGGCCCTTGGAGTTGACAGTGATGCCTTGCTTGTACATGCCCCGATCCACCATGGGAGCACGGCGCTGCCACTCACAGATGGGCTCGACGGCAAGGCGCTGGGCCGTACTCGTCTTGCTGTTCATCTCGGCAAAGTCGAATACCATGACGGTCTGGCTGACAAAGCTGTCGGCACCGGGCACGTCCTTGTAGCAGTTGGCCACGAGGTACTTACCTGTGGGGTCTACCGTCCAGTCGCAGTGGCGGTACTGCGAGCGGTTTCCGGCACCGGGATAGGCCATGCACTGCTTTGAGACCACATCGGACTGGCTGGTAGCTGCACCACGCCAAGTGATTTCCGAGTAGCCTTTCCCTGCTGAGTTGCCCGTGAAGCCCTCCTCAGTGGGCATCCACGTGTAGAGCAGGGTGGTGTTACCGACACGGCGGCCACTAAGGACCTGTCCGTGCCCAAGGTTCATCTTTTCGGAATACTCGACGTGGGTGATGGCCGAGCCGTCAAAGGTGGCAATGAAGCGGACAATACGGCAACGCTCTCCGGTCCCGTAGTCATCCACCACACAGCGAACGGTCAGGAAGGCATTCCACACCCCGTCAATCTTGGCAATCCACAGGCCGTTTGCCGTGAAGCCAGCCCCGGCGAAGATCGAAGTATCAGGGCCGTACGGTACGCCTTCCGTGTCCGTGCCGGGGTCGAAGCCTGTGATAAGCTCCATGAGGCGCTTCTGGACAACCACATCGCTGTCCCACAGGGTCTTGCCGTAAACGGCTGCCTCCTCGGCGTACGTCTTGGCCTGCTCCGCCCAGCCCTCAGCGGCTGCAATCTCTGCTACCGTGGGGCCGGGAATGAGGTTGCCATCGGGGTCGAACTTGGGGACGGTAGAGCCCGCCCCCTTCTCGATGGTTCCGCCCGCTCTATAGTCGTTGGTGAGCCAAGCCCTGCTGTCGAGGTCCCCGGAAAGGTCATTGGCCTCCTGCGCAAGGTAGATCGCTTGGAGGCTGGCCGTGTTGAGGTCCTCGTGCTCCAGTGCGCCCGGCGTGAAGACGACTAGAGGGGTGGTCGGTGTGACACGCCTCCGCTCCACAACAACCCCGGCTGCCGGGTTACCTGCGGTGAGCTTGATGCTGCCGTTGGTAGGCCACGTGAATGCCGTTGTGGCCACGCCGTCGAGGGTGACGACTACGTGCGCCCTGTCGAGGTATGGGAACGGGATGGAGAATGTGTCAGTGCTGCCTGAGGCAGTAGACCGCACATAGCTAAGCGCCATGCTCTTTCCTTTGTGTGTTACAGCCCGAAGGCATTCTTGAGCTTGTCAATCGGGGAGACCTTCTGCTGGGGCTCGCCCGTACGGACAGCCTTGTAGTGGTCCCGGACCTTCACGCTTTCCTTGAGCAGAGCCTCACGCACCAAGGGGTCTGCCTTGATCTTCTTGAGGGCTGCCGTGCGGTACTTGGACGTGTAGTTGAACAAGAGCCACAGCTTGGTGCCTCGCGTCGAGCTATCTCCATCCGGTGCCTTGCGATACGTCTCCGATTGAATGAACTTGGTGATGATGGCCTTGAGAGGTTTGGCCCTCGGGGTTGGTTTGCCGCTGAGCCTCTGGTATTCCTCGTAGGCGTTCTTGCCGTCTGACATGACGACTTCCCTGAGGTCCACGCCGCCCACGTTGGGATTGACGCGGACAGGGACGCCACCACTCTCCAGAGCCAAGCGCTGCATCTCGGTGTCAAGAAGCTCGGCATCATCGCTGGACCAAAGGCCATTCCGGGTGCGGATCGGCTCGCCCCATGCGTCGTACCGTGCGGGCACTGTATCGCTGAGGCCGGGGACGGTAGCCATGAGCTTGTCCGTCATGGTCCGGGCTTCACGTAGGTAGTCGTCCGGGTTGAGCTGCCGCATAGCCGCTGAGTACGGGATGAAGGAGGAGGCCATGTTGCCACCCACAGCGCCCCACCGTGTCTCCGGGTCCATCAGGAACTCCATCGTCTGGGTAGCCCCCAACAGGTAGGACTTCGAGGTGAACTGCTTGGCCAGCGCGATGCCGAGCGCACCGATAACTGCCTCCATCTCTGGGCTGTCCTCCCGGTCCATGGCATGCATGGCGTCCTGTAGGTCTGCCACGATGCCCATGGGGATGGCGATGGGGTCGAACCTGCCAAAGCTGACATAGTTCTTGGTGCCGGCATCGCTCTCCCACACAAAGCTGTAGGGCTTCCATCCGGTAGCCATAAGCTCCTGCTTTGCCTTGGGGTCCTTGGGGCCTGCCCCGGTGATCATCCCATTGGCTGCCATGTAGGCCGTAGCGCCCATGAAGAGAGACCCCATGGACATCTGGCCGATTGCCTGAGCCTGAGCCTCTTTGCCCATCTTTCCGGTGAGCATCTGGCGGTACTCGGTCTGCAACAGGTCCAGCCCCGGTGTCATCTTCCAGCCGTACCGAATGACGTTGGTGGGCGTCTTGATGAAGGGCAGGATGAGACGAGCCGCCTTATGGTTGGACGTGAAGGTCTGGATGCCCTTGCCCCACGTGCCGGGCAAGAGGTCCTGCTGGAAGGTGGCGATCTGGGCCTCACGGAGAGCCGTGGGGTCAACGCCTCGCCCTGCTTGGTCGAAGCCATTGGTTACCCGAGCCTGTACGTGAGACTTCACGAAATCCTTGGCGGCCGTGCCCTTGAGCCCAGCATCAGCGGCCATGCCGGCAGCCTCCACGTGAGCGTTGGCCATGAGCTTCGAGCGATAGACCGTCTGCTTGACCAACTCGTCCACCGTCCCCAGCAGGCGCGTAGGCATGCCAATCGGCACTGTGGCCACGCTGAGAGCGTTGTAGAGGAGGTTGGGCGTACTGTCCCATTTGCGGAAGAAACCCGCTCCTAGTCCCTGTGTGCCCGGAAGGCCCATGCCCTGCACCGCTTGGTTGCCGGCGTAAAGCTCCGTCTTGTGTGGGGCCAGAATGCTGTCATTGCGGAGGAACGCCTTGCCTGCCGAGAAGAAGCCTTCCACGAAAGCATTGCCAGTGTAGGCGTACTGGGCTGCCGCCTCTCTCAGAATACGCCGGCTCTCGGGGTTACCCGCTAGGGCTCCCGCGCTGGCACCAATCATGCGCTCCAGAGGACGGACCCCAAGCATGTAGCCGTTGGTGGCCACGTTGATGAGCTGGGTGACAGGCCCGGAGACCAGACCGTTGATGCGGAGGTAGAGGGCGTAGTCCCCGATCTGCTGCCAGATGGAGGGGTTGGCGATCTGTTTGAACTTGGCGGGATTGCCCCCGGTGCTGTCCAGCAGGTCAAACGCCTTGTCCATGTCCATGTCTTTGAGCTTGGAGAAGTCGTTATAGAACGCCATGCGGCGCATGGCCCGCGCATAGTTGGACTTGAGGCTATCCGAGTGGGCAAACAGGGAGGCGGCCATGCTCATACGCTTGGCAATCTCCTGCCGCATGGGCTCAGCGCCACCGTACTGGGTGAAGTCACCTAGCTTATAGAGCTGATGGAGACGCCACGTGTCCCGAAGGGTGCGCTCAGCCAGAATGTAGCCGGCCTCCATGCGGGCCGTAAGGTCAGCCCCCATGCGCCCGGCCTGTTGTACAGCTCCGAGCACGGCAGCGGGGTCTTCACCAAAGAGGCGGGCATAGTCGCCAAGGCGCTTGTTGGCAGCCTCGTCGCTCAGCACCTTGCCACCCTTGATGCTACCCCGCTGCTCGTCAATGGCATCCACCATGCGGGCCATGAGGTCGTCCATGTCGGCATCGGTGTTGAGGGCTCGGTAGTTGAGGCCCTCCCCTTTGCCAAACGTGTGGCCTGCCTCTGCGGCCTGATACCACCCGCCGTACTTGGTGATTGCCTCCCGGTCGGCATCAGCCTGCTTGAGGATTTCAGCCGTGTCGTCAACGCTGAGTTGGACGCGGGGCGTGCCTTTGGCTGGGAGCGCGGTGTCGAGGCTCTGGGCTACCTGCGTGGGGTTGTCAACGACTTGGACTGGGAGAGCATCTTCGGCAGTCCCCCCCGCCTGTGCGCCGCCGTCAACGCCAGTAGTAGGGTTTTCTGGTAGGGATACAGCTTGACCCCCATTACCTTCTCCGCCCACATCACTGGGTTGAACTCCGGTGTCTGCTTCTGCACTGTCCGCCTCCTCTACCGCCTTGGCCTGCGAAGCCTCCAACTCATCGGCTGCCTTGCTGGCTGCCTCGGTGTCACCCTTACGCAGGGCCTTGTAAATCTTTGCGGCCCCCATGAAGGTGCCGGCGAGGACAGCATCAAGCCCGAGGCTCTCAATGGCCGCCTTCATGCGGCCCTCTGCGGCGCTGTCGTTGGGGTCTGCTGCGAGCCATGCCGTGAGGGGGTTGGCCAGAGGCGTCCCCTGCACTAGGTTGCTCAGCCGCTCCTCATGGGGGTCGAAGGCGACGGCCCCGGAAGTGGCGGCATTGACGCTCTCGGTCAGGCCCTTAGACCACCCGAGCACAGCGCCCACACCACGGCCAACCCACGGCAGGCTCTTGGCCACCGCTTGGGCTTTCCCGATGCCTACCATAGCGCCTGCGAACTGGCCGATGCCAGCGGAGAAGCCATCAATGATGCTGGCCTCCCGCTTCTGCTCTACGCCGGCCTCAACGCTGCGGCGGAATGTGCTCTGCTCTTCGGGAGGGGTGTCACCAAAAAGGAAGTCCTTGGTCTCAAAGACGCTCTTGGCAACACCCCCAGCAAAGGCGTCGGTGGTATCCTTCACGCTCCCGATGCCCGGAAGATCGTTGATGGAGAAGCCGCCCGTGTACGCCCCGTTCTCGTCAAACAGTCCGCTTGTATCCGCCTGACCACCAAGCACCTGCTGAGCTGCCCCGGCGATAGCCTCGGTGTCCAGCTCGGGGGTAGCCTGTCGCTGCTGACCCTCCTGCGGCTGTTGCACCGGGCTGTCCTGCTGTAGCTGCTGCATCATTGCGTCAAATGCTTGCTGGTCCATTTCTCATCCTACTTCTTGTTGGGTTTCGACTTCAAGCCAAAGTGGGGGTTGTCCTTGAAGGTCTTCCAGTCCGCCCCGATGTCAAGCTCTACGCCCAACTCCTTGGCAGCCTCACGCATGGCCTTGACGATCTGGCGTTGGGTTGTCTTGTCGAAGGTCACAGCGCCGTCCTTGTCGAGGCCCCAGAGGTCTACCGCCATGCCGTGCTCGTGGTCGCTCTCATCGGTTTTGGACCAGCCCCACTCCTTGGCCTTCCTCTGTAGGGCGTCATCACGCCTGCCCGAGCCTACCACGATGTTGACCTTGCCGGCCGCCTTGGTCTTGGCGAGCCGGACCACATCGGCAAGCGTCGGGTCGATGGACTTGAGGTTGGCCTCGTGGTTGCCCTCGGGGTCGGGGTTCCACTCCATGAACTTGGCCTGCTGCCCTGCGTTGCCGTTGCCGTCCACATCGGGTATCTTAGCGTAGGCCTTGTTGACGCCGTTGGGGGGCGGCCTTGATGTCGATGCCGTTGGCCTCCCGGAAGTTAAAGCCGGGCTTGTTGGCATCACCAATCATCTGGTCAGCCGTCACGCCACCACCTCGCTCAGCCATGGACTTATGGCCGGGCCTGAGGCTGATGCCCATTGCCTCCCGGAAGCTATCCCCGGAGGACGGTGTGGGTATCTTGGCTGCCACCTCCGCCGAGCCGTATGCCCCGAAGCCCAACGCAGCGTAGACATCGCGTACCTTCGCAGAGGAGGCATTAAGCCCGTCCCCTGCGTAGTAGCTCCGCCCGGTGTTGGGGTTGGGGAGCGAGGCCCATTCCTGAGCCAGACCAAGAGCGAATGCACGCTTGGACATCTTGCCCGCCCGGAAGCGGCTGAGCCCCCGGCCTTCAAGCAGAACGTCTGCCATCCGGTCCTGTAGCTCGGGGGTGAACTTCTCGGACCCCGTGAGGCCCATCTGGCGCTTGAGGCTGCGCAGCGTCTTGTAGATGAACTGGTAGCCGCCGATAGCCGTTGAGGCCACACCCCTACGCCGAGCCCGTTGCTGCCGCGCAAGGATGTCATCCACCGAGAGCTGCGAGAGGTCGAACGTGGAGTTGGCGTTGCCATACACCGCGTTGTAGTTCCCTTTGGCCTCGTGCTCAAGGATGAGCCGCTTGAGGTCTTGCTCTTGGCCGGTGGTCGTGAGGCTCCCCTGCTCGGCAAACGCTTGGTCGATGAACTGCGAGGCAAGGTCTGGGGTAAGTCCTCCCTCCCGCTGGTCACCTTCACCGGGGTCTTGGTCGTTAGGGTCGTAGACGATAGGCTTCAAGTCAGGCTGCTTGCTGAGCATCTGCTTGGCCAAGTCGGTTTCCGTCATGCCACGGGCCTCAGCGTTGGCCTTGAAGGCGGCTCGCTGCTCCGGGATCATCTGGTCCAAGAAGGCCTTCTGCTCGGCAGGCGTAGAGCCGTCCGTAGCGCTGGTGTCCTCAGGGGTCTGCCCCTCGGTCTGCTGTACGCCAGTCCCGTTGGTGAAGGGGTTTTCGAAGTCCATCTCCGCAGGGCGCTCGTACGGGCTAGCCTCCATGCCATCGTTCTCTGGGATGCGGTCAAGTATCTTCTTGCCGATCTCGTTGATGGCCGTTTCACGCTCCGTAAGGTTGGTGGCCTTGTCCGGGTTGCGGATTACCCAGTCGGTGACCATGCGCTTGAAGTCGTACTGGGCCTCGAAGCCCTCGTTGGACAGGCCCGGAAGGAACTCGCCCATATCGTTGGCGCTCTTGGTCCGACGCTCCAAGGTGGTCAGGAAGTCCTTCGCAGTGGAGGAGCCGATAGCGTCCTCAATCTTGGACCTGTTGTCCTGCCAGCTCTCGGCAAACGCACGGGCGGCGTTGAGGTCCTCGATACGGCCGAAGACCCCTTGGCTCCACGCATCGGTGACAGCCTGCATACCCTTCCCGCCCAGCACATCGTCGTACACGCGCTTGAGCTTGTCGTTGTCCGTGAAGCCCTTGTTGAGGCTTTCCCTCCAGCCGGCGACCTTGGCTTGGTAGTCCGGGATGACCTTGGTGGCGGACTGCATGAGGCCATCAGGGATGGGGGCTCCGGGGTTGGCTTCGAGCAGGCGCATGGTCTGCTGGATGGCCTCGTCTTCGGCTGCCTTGTTGGCCTCGGTGAGCTTCTGCGCTTCCTCCACCTCAGACTGCCTGACGATGGTCTCAAGGCTGTTGATGGTTGCCGCCTTGATCTTCTGGCCCTCTAGGGTATCGCCGTAGGTGTAGTTCTTGCCGGGCACCTTCTGGTCAAAGAAGGCGAGGAGGCCGGGATCACGGGTCTCCAATATCTTCAAGCTCATGGCCTGCATGATGGGCTTGTCGAAGTCGTCCTCGGTGCGGCCCTTGGCGATAAACTGGGCGCGGCGCGTGAAGATGTTCTCGAAGACGGCGTTATAGTCCGTCCCCTTCTCATCCGCAAGGCCCGCCTCACTGGCTGCATCCACGTCCTGCGCAACGCCGGCCATAGTGGTGTCCGTGTCGCTGTCGAACATCCGCTTGGCGGTATACTCGATGTGACGGGACCTGCCATTGACTTCAAGCTCCTTGACGCTCGGGAGCACCCCGGCCAACACCTCAGGGTCAGCGTTAGGGTCTAGGTTGCGTCTGAGGAAGTCCTGATAGAAGGTATCGAAGGCGGCAAGATCGTCGCTGTTCTTGCCTTCCCATGCGTCGTACTCAAGGGCGAACTTCTCCCGGAGGTTACCGCCAGCGACGGACCCCATGGCCAGCTTACGGCCACGCACATAGGCAGGGCTGAACTGGGGAGGGATTTTGCCAGTCCGTACGCCTTCCGCAAAGCCGTCCTCAACGCCAGCATACTCAGCGGCCTGACCTCGGAGGAAGTCATCCTTGGCCTGCTTCTCGGCACGCTGCGAGATGAACTCGTTGAGCGCCGGGCTGACCCTCTGGAGGCTTTCGGCAAACTCAAGGAGACGGTTCTTGCCGGGTGACACATAGGCGTCCACCGGGGCCGCCACGGGGTTGAGCTGAGCCGTCCCCCGAATGGGCTGGAGAGGTGGTCTAGCCATTATGCCATCCTGTACTTGTTGTAGCTATTAAAGCCTTCCATCACGTTGCCCGCAATGCCGGCCACGAGGGACAGCGGAGAGGGACGTGGGGCGGAGTTGATGCGGGACTGGGCGTCTGCCGTAACCTTCTGCCGCTGGGTCTGGAGTTGCTGGGCGACGTTGCGGTAGTTCGTCGCTTCCGTCTCCCGGGTGCGGCTGGCCTGTCGCCCTACGTCTGCCAAGATGTTGTCCACGGAGATACCCGAGATGCCGCCCTCAATGGCCCCAACGGTAGCGGAGGCCTTGACCTGCGCTTCCTCAATGTTCTGGGCCTCTTGCTTCTGCCTGAGGGCTTGCTCCTCTTGCACCTGTCTGGTGGTGATGAGGTTCTGGTCGATGCGCCACGCCTGCTTGGCGTTCTCCTCAGTGGCCTTGGCCTGCTGGGACTGCCCGACGAAGGTGGCGATAGTGGAAGCAGCCCCGATGAGACCTTGAAGGCCTGCAAGGGCTAGTGGTGCACACATGCTTGTTGCCTCTGGTGGAGGATGAAAGGGACAGCTCCCGGCCCCACAAGCACCCTATGGGTAGCCGTGAAGCCTATCTGCTGGAGCCACGTGAGGTGCAGCTCGTTGGCTGCGTAGGCGAGGGCCGCAAGGTTGTCATGGCGCATGTGCATCATGCTTACCTCAAGGGGCCAGAAGCGATGGATGCGGCGGCCTACGGTCTCAGCCTCCACGGATGCGATGAGCCACACGGCCCCTACGCCATCCTCAGGGACTACTCCCCACAAGGCGATGCACTTGCCGTCATCGTTGAGCAGAGCCCGCACGTACTGGGTCTCAAGATCAAGGCGCTCCATGAGGATGTCCTGATAGCGCATCCCAGACCCCAACACCCACTCATCAATGTCCACCTGCCGAACGTCCGACATAACGAACTGAGCTACATGGTGAGGCTCTGCGTCAACTACTTCCATTACTTCTGGCCCTTCCAACCCACAGCGGTAAACTCGTAAGCACCATTCTGCCAGAGGCTCGGCAGGAAGCTGTCATTAACGAGCTTAATGGTTACGTCCTTGGAGGCATGTCCGACCTCCCCCGACACGGCGCCGTTAGAGATGGGGGGTGCCCCAGTTATTGCCGAAGGGCTGCCAAGCCGCCTGCCCTCGAAGACATACTTCTTGGCCGCACCATTCGTGGCGCTGACCTCAAGGCGGGTGTAGCCGCTGTTGGCGAGGGAGAAGGTCACTCGGTTCACTGTCAGGAGGTCGGTAGGCTCTGAGCCCTCCTCTCCCCGGATGAAGAACTCCAGCTCCGTACGTTCAGCCGTGATGCGGTGCCCAACGAAGAAGCGCATGGCCGTAAGGTCTCCCTTCACGGTAACCACATCGCCCACCACAGAGACCACCTCGTATGCCTTGCCCCGAAGCTGCGTAGCCACATTGGTCAGCAGCCCCGAAGCCACCACCCGAAGCTCAGGTCCCGAGGGTGTGTACGGCAGAGTGAAGGTGGTGTTGCCCGTCCCACTGTTGTAGGACATGCTGGTGACCTTGGTGTGGTCCACCCTGATGTCGAGCCGAGTGTAATACTTGGCGTCCGTGTCGGGGTCCACTGCGCTGGGCGTTAGGTTGAACTTGAGGAGTGCTACCCCCTCCGCCCGCTGTTGGATGACCCGAAGGTAGTTGCTCCGTACGCCTGCCCACAAGATTTGACCACCGGGGATGCGCCACGTGTTAAGGGCCTGCTGGGCAAACTGCTGGCCATCCCAGAAGTAGTTGAGCACAGTGATCTGGTCACGAGTGGCCTCGGAGACCAAGAAGTTTGTGCGCAGGGTTTCTGCCCCGGTGAGGACCTGCACGTCTCCCGGCACGTAGGCTGGCGCATGGGCCGTAACGTCCACGTCGCCCGATAGCTTCCCGTTGGGGCCGAAGGTCAGAGCACGCAGCCTGCACCACTCTCCCACATCGGTGGCGACGTAGAGGAATGGACCCAAGGGCATCGGGTCAATGTCTGGGCTATATTCGTAGCTGGCCGCAGGGTCGGTGCTTACGGTCTTCTGGGAGAAGCCGGTGTCCGTGCCGTGGGAGACGAGGTGCTGCTGGCGCTGAGCCCACAGGTATAGCTTCTCGCTAACCTGCACGGCAAAGTCCAACTCGGTAGCCCCAGTGCCGGACGAGCTGCTGGGCTTGATGTCAACCGGAGCGGTCTCTAGCTGGGTCTGCACCGTGTCGGGGAACATGGTGAACGCGAAGTCAGCCTTGGAGAATACCGCCGAGCTGTCCGTGAGGAGCGCCAAGCGCCGCTGGTGGTAGAACACATCGCGTAGCTGCTTGCCGATGAAGGAAGGGTCCTTACTGGTCTTCACGCCGTCCCCGGCAATGCGGGTGCTCCATGTGGGCCGCTTGAACTCAAAGGCCCTATACCCCGTGTTGACCAAGATGTGGGGCAGGGTGGCGGCGTTAAGCGTGGTCTTCACGCCGGGCGCTACGGTCTCCACCCACTCACCCTCTACGCCAGACCCGATGTACTTGACGTAGTAGTCATCATCCTCGGTTCGGCTTTCGCCCCGAACCTTGAGCACCATCCCGGCCCACGCTACGGCAGGCAGCTGGTCGAAGCTCTTGGCCGTGCCGTTGAAGCCGATCATTGCGGTATCACCCTGCCCATCCGTGGTGGTGAGCGTGAAGGGCAGGCCGTCCGCTCGTGTGATCCTGATGACAGAGCCACGCTGGACAGCCGTATAGCCGTCCGTGCCGTTGAGCGCAGAGCCCGTGAAGACCACCTCGTCTGAGACCGATGCGCCATCAATGAGGTGCTCAGCGATAACGTCCGTGCCTACCGGCTTGTCCTCGGTGGTCCGTATCGCAGCAGACACAGAGCCGGGGCCGCTAAGCACAACCTTGTAGGTGTTGCGGATGTAGGTGGCCTTGATGAAGACAAGCGCCTCGTTAACCTTCGCGGCTGACGTGGTGGCAGCCATAGCGGCCGTTACCTCACGGTTGGCGATGAAGGTGAAGTCCTCCGCCACCTGAGCCCGGAGCTTGTCCTTGATGGTGCTCGTGCCTCCCGTGAGGTAGGTCGTAGTGGCGGACATGGTGATGGTGCAGTCGGTCCCGTCCGCAAGGTCGATGCCGAATGGATCGCCAGAAGCGTCTACCCCAAGGAGATAGTTCTCGTTGTCGCGGGAGGTCTCCGAGAAGAACGCATTGGTCCAGTCCCGCCCCGGATACATCTTGACCAGCTCAGCACATGGGCGAGCAGCGGCACCCTCGGAGGCGGAGTTGACGCAATCGAACTGCTCAAGGCACTGGCTATAGCGAGCCTGCTGGGCTGCCTGCTGGGTTACGCCTTGGACGAGATTGGGGACTACCTTGATGCCTGTTGCCATTAGAGCCTACGCATATAGCCGAAGTGAGGGCTGGTGAGGGTGAGCGGAGCATCCAGCACCTCCGCATCATCAAGCTCGGCAGCCATCTGGGCAGACGTGAGGTACTCCTCGGTGTACTGGAAGGTGGCCCCACTCGGCAGCTTCGGCAGGCAGAACCTACGGGCAGCCAGTGCGGTGACCCACTTTCGGAACGAGGAGGTCAGCTCGGAGAACTCCAAGGCCTCCACCATGTCCACCTTCACGGACTGCCCGATGACGAACGTGCGGTTCCTTGGGTCATACAGACGGTTGCCTCTGGGGACGTAACGATCATACCCGTAGTACCGCGCAGAGCGGACCTTGAGGAAGTTGCTGGGCAGGATGATCTCACCGTCTGGCGTGGGGTCAAGCACAGCGCAGCGGACGGTGTTGAACTCCCATCCCATTGATTGTATCTCGATGCTGGCGTTGTCGAGGGCCAGCTTGGCATCACTCGCAGCCTCGTTCATGTCGCCCGCAAGGAGAGACATAACGCTGGCCATGCGGATAGCCCGAAGTAGTTCGTTGACGGCGGCTAAGAGGTCAGCCGGAATGGTCGGTGTCGTTGTGCTTGCCATAATGGTCTCCTTAGGTGGACGCCGAGGGAGGCGGGAGAGAAGCGCCTGCTGGATGGGAGGGAACCAAGGACCCCAGCGCCCGCTTAAAGAGACCCCCAGCCGTTAAGCCGGGGGCCGTATGATATGCCGGTCGTATCAGCTCAGTGCTTAGCGCGTTGCCGTCGCCAGCTCGAAGCTGCACTCGGAGCGGAGCTTGCCGTGACCATCCAGCTTGGAGCCGATGATGAGCGTGCCGAGGCGGTCGGCGGCGTCCTTCATGGTCATCGTGATGGGCTTGCGCTCCAGCGTGGCGACGGCCATCTTGGACGAGATGTGACCCACCGTGGTCGTGAAGTTGCCTTGGTACTTGGCGGCACCCGTGGTGATGTTGGTCGTCGGGATGTGGTTCGTGGGAACCGGGGGGATGCCGCCGATCTTGCCGATGGTCGCGTTCACGCGGTCGCCCGAGCCGGCTTCCGGGCGGGAAACGTCGGTGGACTGGAGGCCGAGGTTGCGGGCGCAGAGGAGGTACTGCTGGGGCTTGAGGCGCAGCTCGGGGCCGAAGCCCGAGAAGTCGTTCTCCATGAAGTACTGCTGGGCCGCGAAAGCCGCCGTCTCGATTGCCGAGGCGCTCGTCTTCATGTTGGCGTCCCATGCGTAGGACGGGACGGGCTGGCCGGGGCGGTAGTCGGTGTCACGGGAGGCGAGGATGTGCATGATGGCGATGCGCTTGGCCGTGAGGGAGCCGAGGGACTGGCCGATCTGCTTGGCGTAGGGGCCACGCACCTCGATGTGGTTGAGCAGCTCATCGATTTCCGGGATGAAGACCGCATCGAAGAGCATCTTGTCAACCGTGACTTCAATGTCGTCGTGCTCGATCTTGCCGCCGAGGATCAGCTCGCCGGCTTCATGTTCCGCTGCGTCACGCTTGCGGCCGATGATCGGGAAGAGGTCCGACTTGCCGGACGTGATGTTCTTGACCCAGCGGAGGGACTGGTAGTCCATTGCCTCGTCGTAGGCCGTGATGACCATGCCGCCGAAGCCGGTGAGGAACAGGGCGCGATCATCACCCGTGAAGTTACGCTGGCCCGAGCGGGAGGCGGAGTCTGTGTATGCGGACATGTGGTTTTCCTTGTTGAGAACTGTGGTCTACGTGCTGGTTGCCCAGCGGTGTCGTGGAGCCGGGCTTAGCGGCCACGGTAGAGGGCGGGCGATGCCTTGAGGCGGGCTTCGGCCTCACGGAGCAGCCTGACGTTATCGCCTGCTGCCGAGACATCCTTCTGGTACTGCTTGAGGTCGGTGTACGGCTCGACCTTTACGCCGCTTGGAGCCGCGTTTGTTGCCGAGGCCTCGGGGCTGGACTTGCGGCGCTGCGAGGTGGCAACCTTCGGGGTCTCCGTCGAGACGGGCTTGGAGGCTACCCGGTCATGGCGGGCACGGAGCAGCTCAAGCTGGACGCTCAGGTCCTCCCCGCCCTTCTTGAGTGCCGCATTGAAGGCTTCCTTCTGGGCGGGCGTATAGCCTCCCTCGCCTACAGCCCACGCCATGGCGGCGTCGACGTTTTCCTTGCCGCCGAAGTCCGCATGGATAGCGGCATCGGCCTTGGCGTTCTGGTCCTTGACGCCGTTGAGGTAGGTGTCAATGGCTTGGTCAGAGACCCCGAGGTGCTTCTTGGCAAAGGCACGCTGGTTGTCCGTGATGCCGCCCGTGGTGTAGAACGCATCGTTGAACGCCTCGAAGTTGACCGAGCCGTCCTCCTTGATGTAGCGCTCCTTGTACTGGGCGTAGACCTCCTCGTTGTCACCATCGAACTCCGGGAGGCCTTCATCGTAGGCTTCGGCTTCACCGCCCTCTTCGCCTTCCGGTGGCTTCTCGCCATCGCCTTCGGCCTCGTCCTTGAGGTCGGCATCAAGCTCAGCGTCGAGATCGGCATCGGGCAGGTCCGTGCGGGTGCCCGTGCCGTCCGCATTGATCTGGACCCCTACGCTGTCCTTGCGCTCGGAGGTCTCAATGGTGCCGTCCGGGTGGAAGGTGGCGGAGCTGCTGTTGTCGCTGCCAATGTCCACAGCAAGTCGGGTGGCCTCGTTGCCGGTCAGCGTATTCGGTTCATCACTCATCTCTTCTCTCCTATTCGATAGGCGGGATGCCAGATGCATCAGGCCCGGCTTGCTGCTGGGACATCATGCCATCCATCATACCCTTCACGGCAGGCCCGGTGCCCTTGTCCAAGAGCTGCTGCTGCACGGCCTGCATCTGGTTGGCCTGAGCGTCTTGGTCCAGTTGCTCAGGGGACTTTACGAGGCCATCGGGCTTGATACCCTTGGCGGCTGCGTAACGGGTGAAGAAGTCGGAAGCGTTGTGGACGCGCTCAAACTCCTTGGGGAAGGTCCTCAAGCCGGCCTCTGCGTACTCCAGCAGGTTCTCGGCATCAAGGTTGTTGCCCAGCGCATCCTTGCCCGTGATGACATCCACGCGGACTACATCTTCGGGGAGCTGCGGCAGGGTATCGTCCTCGTCCTCATGAAGGCGGATGGCCCGGAGGAGGATGGGGCGCTGGTTGTTCTGGGCGATCTGCGTATTGAGACCACCGAGAGCCTTATCCAGCTCGGTGCCTAGCCGGACGATCTCCTCCTTGGTCACCCGCTCGCCACTCCGTTGGATGGAGCTTTGCAGCATGAAGGCGGACCCAAGGCGGCGCGATGCGTCTTGGAAGTGGTTGGCAACAAAGTTCATATCAGCCCCCTTATCGGAGCGGAACATGGTGACATCCTCAGCGCGGCCCGGAAGGACAGACAGGTTGCGAGCCTCACGGACGGCCTTGATGTTGGTGGGGCCGGGCTTGACAAACATGAGAGAGAGGGCGGCAATAGCCGCGCCATCATTCAACGAAGACGCCATAGCCTCTACCGTATGGAGGTCCCCACGGTAGTCCTCACAGTAGCCTCGGGCCCAGTTCTCGCCGGGCACAAGGGTGAGTGCGCCGGGGTGCATCGGGGGGACCTCATAGTCCGTCTCGACGGTGGTGCCTTCTAGGATGTGACCTTCCCACTCCTCCCAGTATAGCCAGCTCCGGTCAGAGCCTTCGGTGCGGAGCTTACAGACCGAGTAGATGCAGACCTCACGCTCCCACTCCTTCTGGTTACGGAAACGGTCCTCTGGGGCTAGCCTGAGGATTTGCTCACGGTGTTTCTCCGGGAGGCTCATGAGCTTCATCTCGTCCTTGAGGATGGTCATGAGGGGGGAGCCGGACCCGTCGCGCTCAACCACGTAGACATCGGGCCTGCGGAACATCGGCTTGCCCAGCTCAAGGTGCTTCCATAGGGCGTTGCCGGCCACGAGGAGGAGCTTGATGTAGTTGAGGTAGGTGGTCTCCAAGGGGGTGGCTTGGAACCGCTTGCGGTGGGTCATCTCCAGCCGGCTGAGCGCAAGGACGGTCTCGGAGTAAAGCTCCGGGTCTGCGTCAATCTCGGGCTGTATCTTGGTCTCCATCACCTCGTAGCGGAGGATGGGCTGCCCCGGAGGGAATGCCATGAAGGTGATGTTGGAGGCCAGCGTGTTGACTGCCATGGCAGTGAGGGCTTGGTTGTTGCCGGGGAGGTCATCACCAGCATGGTAGCCATCGGGCGGGAACACGGCGGGTATCGTAAGGGCTGCCATCTTGCGGCCCATATCAACAACCTGCTGCCGGCCGGTTTCGAGGGACTTGTAGGCGTCCTCCGCCTTAACGTCCTTGCCGAGGGTGAAGAGCGAGAGGTCCGCCATAGGCTACATCATCCGCAGGCCGGCACCACCGGACTGGACCCCGGAGCCCACGCTGTCACGGTTGACGCGAAGGGTCTGCCCTTGGTCACCGAAAAGCTGCTGGTCCTCGGCGGCACGCTGAGCGCCAATGTCGGTGGGCTCAGCGCCGGCTTCGGGCTTGGGGGCATCAACCATCGGCTTGGTATTGGTCTTGAAAAGGCACATGTGTGCAGTCGTTCCTTCTATAGGGCCGTGTGGGCGTCCTCTGCGTCCTCGTCATCCCGCTCAGCAACCTGCTGGGCGAGCGCTTCGGTTAGCTCATAGATGCCCACACGGCGATGGTACTCGGGGGCTGCCGCTTCGGCACCCTGCCAGACGGGCAGCGGGTAGTTCTCCCGAAGCCACGCGATGGTGTCCTTGGTGATGTCGGGGCAGGGGCCCATCACTTCCACCAGTCCGGGTCGTTGTCGTACGTGTACTTGATGTACATCTCCAGATACCGCATGGCCTTACGCAGGTCCTCACGCTTGTTCTTGAAGGGGTGGCGGCACACGTACTTGATGATGTTGAACTGGAAGCCGTCGAGGTCGTTCTCGATGGAGAAGCGGATGGGCTCAATCTTGTAGCGGGCGTAGTGCTGCGGGAGGTGCACGTTGTCGCCAGCCTTAACGTCACTGGAGACCACCTCGTTGATGAAGGCGGTAGCCTCTGCCAGCTCCTCCACCTTCTCCTTGGGCACCCTCATCGCGGCAGACCCCGCCGGCCCGTCATTGAGCCTGACCGGGATGGGAGGAACACGCAGAAGGTGGTGAGTGGCAGGAGCCTCATGCAGCTCATCAGGTCGGCGCTTGTCGCCCAGAGCACCGAGGGCGTCTTCAATCCAGTGGTCTATGGGCTCCACCGTTGGGGCCTCCTTCTTGGCATACGGCCATAGGTTCTGCACTTCGGCCTCCGTTAGGTTCTTCCGCCACGCCTTGGTGTACGGGTCGTAGTGGTAGCCCATGGGCGGGCAATCGGCCGGCTCAAGGTCCGACTTCGGGATGTAGAGGTGGTGCTGGTCAACGAGGATCATCCGCCGCCGAAGCTCCTCACCCAGTTGTAGACCTTGTAGGCTGACCGCTCGGATACCTCAATCTCAAGGCTGTACTCGTGGTCGTCTTCAAGCCCGGCCGTGTCAAACAGGTTGTCCAGCACATTGTCCAGCTTCATGGCTTCCTCAAGGTTCTGGTTGCGGCCTTCCGTCTGGTAGGCGTGCTCAGGGTTGCGCTTGAGGAGAACGTTGAAGTTGGCGTACTGGTCGAAGGCGGCCCACGTGGTATCCTCAAGCCAAGGCTTCCAGCTCTCCCCCATGTAGGCAATACCCGTAGGGAGGGGGCTGTCCGTGATGACCCATTCGGTTTGGCCGACAAGGCGGCGGAGGCGCTGGTCCTGCTGGGCGAGGATGAGGAGCTGGTTGCCTAGGGCTGACCAATGCCTCTCCCACGTGAGGTCCTTGGCGTACTCCCCGACAAGCTCGACCTTATGGCCCCGAACCTTCATGAGATTGTAGAGGCCGGCTGCCGTGGTGCTCTTGCCGCTGCCGGGGCCGCCCCAGATGTTAATTACTTTTAGCATAGAACTCCCCGTGATGTTCCTTGAGTTTCTCTTCTACCGCTGCACTTGCGGCCGTAGCATCGTCGTAGGTGCCTAGGCTAACGTACCTGTGGCCGTTCCACCACGTGGCAAATAGCCGGCCGCTGGGTGTGCGGTAGACCCCGCGAGGTAACTCACGCCGCCGATGGATGGCGGGCTGGTTCTGCATATTGGTCGATTGCGTGGCCGCCCGCAGGTTGGACAACAGGTTGTTGGGCTTCTGACCATCCTTGTGGTCCACACGGGGTGGCAGCCACCAGTGGCGAGCCTAACAACGTCCTCGCCGTCCAGCGCGAAGTTAGCAACAAGCTCCTCGTATGTTAGGGAATAGGTCATAGCCCGCGAAGTTTGTCCGGGCACCACAGCCTAATCTCTCCAGTCTCCCTATCGTAGTCCTCATGGTGGAGGATGTGAGCCAGACGGGCGGTAACAAGAGCTTCTTGTTCACCCTCGCCTGCCTTGCAGTAGTGCGACACAAGGCCGGCCCAAAAGTCTCGGGTTGGTTCGGCCTTCCACCGGGTCGTAGTCTGGCCTTTGTTCTTCCCTACAGTGATGACCCCATGGGACGGAACAAGTAATGTTGGAGATGCCAGCCACTCTTCGGCCCGCTTCTTGCCCATGCCTTTGCAGCCCGGATAGCCGTCAACAGCATCTCCCGCCAAAGTCTGGAACATATGGAAGCGCGTTGCCTCCCACGGTGTAATCTCCTCCACCAAGGGGCGGCCCTTCGGCGTGGTCTTGCCGATGGTGTGGTAGAGGCCGGGCACCGTGCGAAAATCCTTATCGGACCCCACAAGTATACGCTTGCCGGGGTACTCCTGAGGCTCGGTGTTGAGGATACCCAGCACATCGTCTGCTTCAAGGCTGGGCCAGTGGAAGGCTCCATACTTCTCCCGCAGGTAGTCCTTGAGCACGGTCAGAAGGAGGGGCCTGATGCCGTCCGAGCGGTTGCCCTTGTAGGCTGGGTAGACCTCGTTGCGCCAGTTCTCCTTGGGGTCCGTCAAGGCCACCCTGATGTGGGATGCCTTGAAGGCCAGCTCAAGGGAGAACATCATGTTGTCCACGATGGCCTCACCGTCCACCCGCCGTGCGAAGGGCTGGAGGATACCGAAGCGGTCCTCATAGATTTGCTGGGCGGCAGCCGCTGCACGGAAGGCGATGATGTCCCCGTCAATGAGGAGGGTTACCTCATCCCGCTCGAAGGCTGCCTCGTTACTCGACATCAGGGTAGTCTCCTGTGGTTACCAGCCTGTAGAAGGTGACCCCTACTCGCCATGCGTTGGCCGGCCCCATGAGGGCGAGCGTTAGGATGACCCAGAGCGGGGCCATAAGGAATGCCCCGGTGCGAGACAGGGGGTCTGCCTTGCGCTTAGTCAGCCAGAGGCGCGGGTGGGAGTAGTCCCCGATGATGGCCCCGATGCCCAGCAGGACGTAGGCCCCGAGGGCATAAAGCAGGAGGATGTTCACTTGAGCATGTCCTTGTTCTTGAGCATGAGGATGCCGGCCTCGGTGATGCGCCAGCGGTTGCGGTAGGTCCGGCCATCGGGGTCAACCGTAGAGCACCAGCCTTGGGATGCGAGGAGGGCCAGCTCTGAGGCGTGCTTGCGGGCAAGGTCGCACTGGAGCGCCAAGCCCCATTTCCAGATGGCCTTAAGCAGCCACCATGCATCCTCGGAGATTGGCCCGATGTAGAAGTTGCCGGCCGTCCTCATTGGCGTTTCCATTCACGGACCCAACCACAGGCCGAACCAAAGTTTACCCCGAAGCGGGCTGCAAGCTCGGTCCCAGTGCGTGCGTGTGCTTGCCAGTAAGCCTTTGCCTGTGCCCTGCGGCTGGCGTATCGGGCCTTGTTGGTCTTCACCAAGTGCTCCAGACGCGATAGGGCATTGAGGTGCTTGGGGTTACAACAGGCCCTATTGCCGCACTCGTGGTCTACCTCGTGGCCCTCGGGGATCGGCCCCTTGTGTGCCCTGTAGATGAAGCGGTGGAACATCTCCACCACCCCGCTCCACCCCTTACGGAAGTAGCCGTCTTGGTTGGGGAGGTGGGAGATGCAGACGAAGCAGCCGGTGTGGGTGGTCACGAACTGGAGAGGCCTAGCCCGGCCATCCCCTAGTGCACGTCTTGCCATGTCATTCCTGTTCTGCCGTCTGTGCGGAGCATACCCCTGAGGTTAAGCTGTACGGCCACGTCGCGCATAGCCTGCTCTGCCTCCTCAAGGATAACTCCACCAAGTTGTGGGCGGTGACTTAGTTCTACCTCGTCGTGTACCCATAGGCGGAACTTAAAGTCCACGCCGTAGACCAGACCCCGAGCCGTCAGGCGATCACGCAGGTTGATAATCCACATCTTGCAGACCTGAGCCCCTGCTGATTGGAGCACCGAGTTGAGCGCAGCATGGGCCTTACGGACATGTATCTTGCGGCCGTCCAGACCCTTGAGCCAGCCGCGTTGGGCAGCCTGTGTGATTGCCTCGGTCAGTTCCTTGAGGCCCACAATGCCTTGCTCTAGGGCGACGATAACCTGCCGTGCTCGGGAGAGGCGGGCCTTGGCCATGTCATCCATCTTCGCCACGAACTCAGGGCCGAACCTTCGCTCCACGCCCTTGAGCAGCATCGGAAGGCCGCGATAGGTCAGGAGCTTCGGGACATCCTCAGGCAGGACTATGATGGCTGGATCAAGACTGAGCTTGAAGGCGGACCCGCCATATACCTTCAAATATATCGTCGTCTTGGCATCCGCTCGGGTGATCGATGCGCCTGCCTCGGTGGCAATCTGCGCGTGCTCAGCGTGAGGGTCTCGCTTGGGGTCGCACACACGGGCAGAGAAAGCGCCATCGTCGTGCGGGAATAAGTAGTGGCCCAGCAGGATTAGCTCAAGGCTGGAGGCGTCTGTGCCCGTAAGCTCGTCGCCTTCATCGGCCAGCCACAGGGAGCGGCACTCTACGCCGTACCTACCCGCCAGTCCGTGAAGTGGGCGCTCTACCTTGGTGCCATCCTCAAGGGTTACCTTCTCCTTTCGGACGGCAGGCACTTGGCTGACGTTGGGACGACTGTGCGTCCCTCGCCCTGTGACTGCCCCTGCGGTATCCATACGGCCATGGATGCGGCCCTCAGGCGTGACCAGATGCAGCCATGCGTTGGAGCCGTTGACCACCATGCCCAGCGTCTTGTTGACCACGAAGAAGTCCAAGATGAGCTGCTTAATGTCTGGCGGGAGGATGCCGGGCGGTATCTCTTCGAGGACGCTTTCGTCTACGGTTGGTTTGCCGGTACTGCCGAACTTAGTGGGCTTCCACCCGAAGACATCTTGGAGCCGCATCCCGAGATGGTCCCGAGATGACGGGCTGAACGTAAGGCGCTCAATCGGGGTGTACGGAGCGTCAACCGAATACCGCTCGACTGGAGGTCCCACGTAAGGAGCCAGTTCTTTACCAGTCTTCTCGGAGACGCGCCTAATGGTGACATCGGGAAGGTCCGTTCGTTTGACATTGCGGTCTGCCTTAGGGGTTACCACCTCGCTCGGCTGCCACCAAGACCCGAAGGTCTCCTTGAGCTTCTTCGAGATGCGAGCCTTTTCGTTCTGTAGCTCGGCGGCCAGCTTCTCGGCACCCGCTACGTCGAACCTCATGCCATCCAGCTCTTGCCGTGCGATGATGTCCGCGATGCCGTGCTCGGTGTGCATGACCTGCTCGGGCCACACAAGGTCTGCCTTCTCGGGGTCCACCCAGCCAATGCGCCTTTCGATGAGCTTCCACAGGTCCACCATGGGGCGGTTGTCTTGGCAGCAGTAGGAGGCCATATAGCCGTTCCACTCCTCCCATCGCCGGTCGTAGCGCTCCTTGGCGTTTCTGTCGTTGCCGTTCTCGTCAAGGTCCTCGGGGAACTTGTCCCAGTCGCCTTGATAGTCGTCCTTATTGTTGCCGAGGCGATAGCCCCAAGCCTTGAGGCTGTGGGACTTCATCAACATGGCGGGCATCTTGCCTGCCTTGATGCGCGTGAGGTCCGGGCCAATCAGGACATCGTAAGGCCACACCACTTTGGCAGCAACGAACGTGTCCCACGCCTTAGCCGGCCGTGTGTAGATGTCCGGGAAGAAGCGCTCAATGGCGAGGTAGTCGAATGAGATGCCATTATGAAAGATGGACATCTCGCAGTTCTCAGCGGAGACGAACCGAATGCCGTCCTCAACGCTACCTGCTGGGTTGCCCACCAGCTCGTCCCACTTGGGGTGGCCCTTAGGTACGGCCGGGCCGAAATAAAACTCTTCGCCTGTGTCGATGTCGATGGCGGCAAGGCAGTGCACGCGGTCCATCGGTGCGGCCCATCCGTCCTTGGTCTTGGTACGTACCAGAAGGCCGTTGCTCTCAATGTCTGCGCCAAGCCGGCGCTTACGTATGTGGATAGAAGGTTCCAAGGTGCTTCCTTTTAAATTCCTGCACGGCCTGCTCTGCCTCCGCGATGGTAGCGAATGTTCCGAGGTGGTGACCTTGGCCGCGCAGCTGGCACCGTGCCTGATACTTGTCACGGCACCGCTTGACACCTTGTGGAAGGGAGCCCCATGTCTTGGTCGTATTGTGGGCGTTCTGCGATTTAGTGGCGGTCCTCAGGTTCCGCGATGCGTTATGGTCTGGGTGCCTGTCCTTGTGCTCTACTAACGGAGGCAACCAGCCGTGCAACAAATAGAACTTAAGGCGGTGGAGTAGCACGGTCCTCCCACCTGACTTGCCAGTGGCGTACCCAACAACTAGGTGCCCAGTGGCGTTGGGGGTGCCCCTGACGGGGAGGCCAGTTGACTTTCGTATCACCTCCTCGCCCTCCAGGAAGAACTGCGAGGCCGCCTTCACGTGGACCTCTTCAAGAGTATCTTCACATGCGTGGCGTCGGAGATGGTGATGCCAAAGTCTTCCTGCCACTGCCTGCGGTGGAACTCATACGAGTAGTGTTCAAAATGGCGGAGCCTGTAGCCCGAGCCCACGGTGGTGAGGTTGAGGTATTCCTCGGAGGAGAGCGGCAGGTAGTTCTCCGCGTACTCACGCTCCCAGTCACCATAGCGATACTTGAGGAGGCCGTGGAGCATGTCCCCTCGGTTCTCCATGCCGCGACCCCTGAGCATCCAATTCTCGTACTTGGCGGAGCAGGCTAGGGCCTCAACCTCACGGTAGAGCGGAGGGTTTGCCCATGCGTCTGCCTCTACGGCCATGTCACGGATTGCGATGTAGTCGGCGTTGAGGTCGCGTACTGTCTGCCAGAAGCGCCACCAGTCTGTGCCCTGTGAGAGGACCTCATGGATGACGCTTGAAAGGATGAGGACCACACGCCTGCCTTGACGCTTGGCCTCTTGGGCCTTGAGCATCAGCATGGCAATCTCGGGGGTCCAGAAGGCACCGGGGAGCCGACGCACTGCTGTCTCGATAGCGTCCTGCCGGACATCATACCCGATCAATTCAGCGCAGGGGTTGTCCCGTGCGATGGCACCGAGCAGCGCCCCATCGGCACACCCAAAGTCGATGTACGTGATGGGGCGGCCGGGCGGGATGAGACCCACGAACCACAGCTTGTCCTTGAGCGAGCGCCGAAGGTTGGCATGATACTGCTCGTGGTCTTGGATGCTGTGAATGCTCATGGGTCTCTCCTAGTCATTGCCGCGTGTTGGTCGGCGGGGTGTTGTCAGTGTGCAGCTTGATGTTGACCTTGCGGTTGACGGCTGCGGTTATTGCGTTGCGGAGGCGCTGGAGGTACGCGACCACCTTCTCGCTCATGGCCTGAGGCTTGAGCTTACGGGCCTCGTCAAGGACCTCGTTCTCCTTCCACTCACGGAGGGTCTTGAAGTCCACACCGTAGGAACGGAGCGAATCGTATGCATGGAAGAGGACACCTACGGTCATCTCAGCGGTGGTCAGCCGAGCACGGAGGTCCTCCACCTCATCAGTCTTGTTGGTAATCGGAATGGTCCTTCGCTAGTAGTCGCTGCCGTCCACTGGCTTGAAGGGACCACGGGCCTCCCCCTCTCCGCCCTTGCCTGCTCCCGGCTTGGGGAATGGCTTATGGCTGGGGGTTAGTTGCCCGGTCGCAAGGCTGTACTCAAGGACCATGATGGGTCCGGTACGTGAGCGAGGCCTATTCTTCAAGGAGCGGAGCTGGGTCAGGAGAGCGTCGTCTCCCTCTGCCTGCTGGTTACGCTCATGGCCGATCACGATGGTGGCAAATGCGGCGATACCCCCAGAGCCACGGATGTGGTTGAGGGACGTTGGGGCTCCCTCCTCGTGGCCGGGACCTGTCATAGGCCGGCTGAGATGATGGGAGATTTGGAGGTGGATGCCAAGCTCCTTGGCCACCCCTGCCATGTTGCGGCTCACCAAGTCGAGAGCACGGCGCTCATCTGCGGATTGATCCATCCCGGCTACCACGTAACTCAGGGGGTCAATCAACATGACTTGGACATCAAGGCCCTTCGCGCAATACCGCACGTAGCCCTCAATGGCCTCCATGGACCACTCGGCAGTCTCGGGGTCGAATAGCTCGATGGCCCGGTTGCCGAAGTAGGTTCTGTGTAGCTCCCTCATCTTCTCGTCGGGGAGCGGCTCTATGTCCAGCCTTGTGCCGGACGCTACGGTCAGCAGGCCGAGCTTGATCTCACGGCGGGTTCCCTCAAAGGAGAACACTGCGACCTTGGCACCTTGCTTCACCAGATGCAGGAGCACATGGTACGTGGCGGTGGTCTTGCCCACCCCGGTGCCTGCCACGTTGTAGACCACTTGGCCCGGCATGATTGGGCCAAACATGTCATTGAGCGGGGACCACGGCCACTCATAGCGGAAGACACTATCGTCATCCGTGGGGGCCAGCACGTCCTCCTCATTGTCGGCGGCGTTGACGATACCCTTAGGCCGCCACTTCGCTGCCGCGTAGATTGCCGTGCGGATGTCACCGGGCTTGTCAGCTTGCAGGACATCGGAGGCATCCTTGAAGCCAGCGGCCTTGGCCAGTCGCACCTTGCCCACCTTGAAGAGCTTGGCGCATTCCTCCATGGCGTCGTTGCCCGGCTTGTCATCATCGAACCACAGCACGATGTCGGCAAAGCGGTCCAGCCATAGGTAGTTGGCCTTGAGGCACTTGGCTGCGTTGCCTGCCCCGGTGTTGATGGACACCACGGCAACCTTGAAGTCGAGAGCCTGCGCCACAGAGAGGGCATCAAGCTCACCCTCTGTCACCACCACCTGCCTGTCGAAACGGTCACCGTAGACGGACTGGCCGAAGAGCTGGCACTTCTCCAGCGCCTCGTAGCCCGGCCCCTTGACGAGCGGGAAGCTCTTGTCGGGAAGGCGTACCTTCTGGGCAACCACCTTGCCTTGGCTGTCGGTGTACGGGTAGGCCTGCCCTGTGGTCCCGGAGAAGCCCACTGTCCCCACGCCATACTTGCGCAAGGTGGTAGCCTCAAGGTTCCGCTTGGCAAAGCCTTGTGCCGGGACTGTGATGGGGAGGAGGTCGCTAGATGGTTCCACGGAGGATGCCTTGAAGCCAGAGCTGGGTGCTTGTCCTGAGCCCGCCTCCCTGTGGCCACACCCGGCGGTATAGCAGTACGAGTGGCCATCCGCATACAGGGCGTAGTTGTCCTTGCCACACTTCGGGCATATCTCCTTCTTGCTGATGAGGGTGTCATGGCCCTCGGGGTGATCACTCATTGCTCCCCTTCCATAGTTGATATGTCCATATGCCATGCCCAACGCTAGGCTCAACGCCATGCCTCTTGGAGATAGCGTCTAGTTGCTTGCGGAGCTTTGGGTCAAACTGGATGCGGAGACGCCTAGCCGCCCCCTTCACCCTCTCGGGATAGTGCAGGGCGTACCCGGTGCCGGCCCTGAGGTCATCCAAGCAGATGAGGTCCTTGTGCCAGTGCTGAATGCTATCCCACTTGGCCATCAGCTCCTTGCTCATCTCGTCAAAGAGCGCATCGGATATCACCGGGGCATCCTCGACGTAGTACAGGTAGCAGGCCATGAGGTAGTGCGGGACCAACAGGTTGGGGTTGGCGGTGACTAGGGAGCGGACGTAGTGGTCAGCCCCCTTACTTGAACCTCGTGCCAATTCCGTTGAGCGCCAGCATGAAGATGAACGCGACGGTAGCCGCTAAGGCGACAACCGCAAGGCCCAGCCAGAAGGGGGCGAGAACCCAAAGCCATGACCACGTGATGTAGCCGGTGAGCTTGAGCCCGATGAAGAGGAGCCCGAGGGCCAGCGGAAAGGTGAGCTTCATGGTCTCTCCTTGAGCTTGATGAAGCCGACATGTCCCAGCTTCTTGGACTTGTATTGCAGGGGCTCACCGTCCGGTCCGAGCAGGGAGGAGTGGGTCTCTTCGCTCTGCTCTAGGACTTCCTCGGTGGTGCAGAGGCCCTCGTCCCCGTGGACATCGAAGTGGGGGAAGGGGCGGCTAGCCCTTGGGCGGGACCGACATAGAGTACGCCTTGTAGCTCCGGTCAGCATGGTCGCTCTTCATGTGTGCGTGGATGGTGTAGCCCAGCTTGCGCAGCTCAGCGATACGGCTGGACAGGGAGCCCACGTCGAGGCAGGTCAGTGCCACCTTGTTGGTGAGCGTCTTGCCGGACTGGAGGTATTCCAGCACGCGGGTCTGCTGAGGGGTCAACTCTTTGGTTTCCATTCGGTTCGTACCTTTTCCGTCGACATGGGAGGGCAGAGCTGCTGGCGGAACTGGTGTCTGCCCAGCTCGGTGTGGCCTTTAAGCTCCAACTCCTTGTCATATATTCCGTTGAGCCATCCCCAGAGAAACCGCAGGGTCTCCATCTGGTCAGGCGTGAAGTTGTTGCAGGGCACCCGTATCTCCTCCCCATCCTCGCCGGGTCGGAGCCTCACGCCACCTTGGAGGACTATGCCGATGCTGTCCTTATTATAACCGGGCGTGTGAGACCCAATGGTGTCGTGGGGTCTAGTGCATAGGTGGCGGCCATCCTCGAAGATGACGTAGTGATAACCAATGCTAAGCAAGCCGAGCTTACGGCCAGTGACCTTAAGCCACGCTTCGAGGTTGGCCACTTCGGTCTCGTGGGTGTGCGTGCAGTGTAGGATGATGCGGGTAGTGGCCGCACGCTTGCGATAGGTTAGATGTGTGTCCAAATCTTCCTCTGCCTGATTAGCCCCACCAGCGTACCGGACACGCCGTAGTCGTTGGCTGTGGCCTTGTTGCTTCGGGGGTCGGCACGTATAGCTAGGACTTGTAGCTCTGTGAGCTTGGCGCTGCCGTGGGCCACCCCTAACGATTTGCCGGGGTGGTGCCGTCCTCGGGCTACCATGTCGTCCACGTTGTCCTGCTGCGTGCCGGGCGTTAAGTGACCTAGAGCACAACAGGGCGGGTTATCACACAAGTGTCGGAGGAGCCGGCCGTTAAGTGGGCCCACCTCCCTCTCGTAGCGCAGCCGATGGACGTACCACTCCTTGCCGTCCTCATCCGTGGTCTTCCCATAGCCGCCATCGTTACAGCCTTTGAGCCACACCTCGCAGCCGGTCTTAGGGTCTAGCCTGACGTTGGCCTTGATGGTGGCTAAGGCGTCTACTGTACGGCGAGCCACAGGTTTTCACCCGGCGGTTGGGACTGGCAGCCCGAGAGGACCACCAGCGCAAACAGAAAGAGGACGGCAACAATCCCGCCCCACTGTCTAAGCTGCCAGAGCCACCAAAGGTCCGGCCTCATTGGCAAGCGTCGAGTTTTGAGTAATGCTTCTCCAGCCCGATGGTCCACGATGCTGCGTTGGGGTCCTGCCTTGAGGCCGTCTCCAAGGCGTCCGTAATCGAAGCGGGCGGCGGGGATAGGCGTGGGCACATGACCTTTGTGGTGGCCGTGCAGCCGGTCAGAGTGATTACCAGCACGGTGACCACGAGTATCCACCCCAGCGCCAAGACGAGGAGGTCTGTGCCGTTCCTCATCCCTTATTGCCCCGCTTGCGCAGCTTGCCAAGAGCAGCATCAAGGTCAGGCTTGCGGTTGTCAATCTCACTCCACTTATCCTGCACCTTCTGGGTCTGCTTCTGGGTCTCCACATGGGCGTCCGTGATGCCACCCCTGCGCCCCTTTGCGTAGGCGTAGAGCATGGCCACGATGATGGCACCGAGGAGGGCCAGCCAGCCCTTGAACTTGTTGATGAGGTAGGCGATCATCGTTCCGCAACTCCTTCAAGGCAGACCTTAAGCTCGGCGTGCCGCCTGTTGTTGAGGCCCTTGACCACACGGCCGCCTGCCTTGTTCCACTTGGGCAGCTCGTTGCAGGCACCCTTGAGGTCCCCGGCCTTGAGCTTGCCGATGAGCGTTGACTTGCAGGCTGCCCCCACGCCGACATTATAGGTCCACGAGATGAGGGCGGCCTGCACCTTGACGGGGGCCACAGTGAAACCATGGCCGGAGCACTTGGATAGCGGCATGGCATAATCCTCAAGGACCCGCTTGGCCAGCTTCTCTTCGCACTGCTGCTTGGTGAACTTCATGCCCGGCTTGATGCCCTGCGTTTCGCCGTAGCACACGGTCCACACACCGACGACATCGGGGTAGGCCGTAAGCTCCAGCCCTTCCCACGGCTTGATGAGAACCGAGGTGGAGAGCGCGATGGCTGCCGCTAGGCCGGTTACTGAGGCACCCTTAGCGGGGTTGCGCTTGAACCATGACCACACGGCTAGACCCCTTTCTGCACTTGGAGGCGGGACAGGAAGGCCATCGCAGAGCTGACCCCGGAGATGGCCGCAAAGATGCCACGGGGGATGGTCTCATAGCCGTCCATGAGGGGGAGAGCGATCTCCAGCCCGGTGAAGAGGAAGGCAGCAAAGGTCCACCTGATGCTCCATGCGCGGGTCATCACGGTCCACCACTTGCTGCCGAGGGGGGCGATCATGTTGCCGCCTTAGAGCGTGGTCTTGAAGACCGTCTCACGGGTGATCTTGACCACCTCGTATGCACCGGCGCGGGACAGGTAGTCGTCGCCCTTGAGGAAGGCTTCAAGCTCCTCGTCCGACTTGCCTTCCACCTTGTCTGCCGTGACGGAGACATAGCCCATCGTGGTCTTGACGATGTACTCGACGTTGGCCTCGGAGGCGGTGCCCAGTTCGGTGTCGTTGGCGATCTTCTTCTTGGCTGCCATGTGTGGCTATCCTTTCTGTAAACGTTTGGTGAAACCGAATGGCCCATCGGAGAGCACGGCCTCAGGCTTGAGCGCGGGGCCTGCCTCACGGAACCACTCCGGGGGGATGACCTTCTCGGCAAACCTGTAGCCATACTTCCCGCACCAGTCGGCAAGGGTCGTCTTAGACCCCTTGGTGATGGGCGCTGAGGCCCGGCTGAATACGAACCTGATGTCAAGCTCGGGATACTGGGCCTTGATGAGGAGGTGCTTGGCACGGTCCTGTGCATCGAAGATACCCTTGCCCTCAATGATGATCCCGTTGTCTAGCGGGAAGTCAGGCGTGTAGGTGTGGTCCTTCTGGGGGACCGTGTAGCGCACCTTGATGGTCTCGAAGCGGACAACGTGCCCGGCCTCGGTTATCTGCTTGGCCAGCTTGTCTTCAAGGCCTGACCTGTAGCCGGCCCTCAAGCCCCGAGCGTGGGAGGTAGCGGTCCAGTTGCGCGGCTTCATGCCACCTACTTGGCTACCGTAACGTTGGCGTTGCCGGTGCCCGATGCGAGCTTGCCCCACAGCGCCACCCCAGCCGCTTGGTCCGGGACCTCGTAGTATGCCCCTGCGGCTACCTTATGCATGGCAGCCGTGGAGCCGAACGAGGTGTGGACCTCAAGCACCGCAGCGGTATCGTTGAGGATGAAGAGGCCGATGCGTGAGGGGTCAGAGCCGGCGAGGGCTGCCATGGAGGTGGTCATGGCGGTTGCCGTGGTGACAAGGGTGCCTGCTTGGGAGATGCCTTGGCGGGCCATCGCTTAGTAGTCCCCGCTTGCCGCCGAGAAGCCACCTTCCGGCGCTGCGTCCTCGTCGTCCGCCGTGTAGCCGTCCACCGCGCCGAAGCCCATGCCACCGCCCGACGCCAGCTCCTTGACCTGCACCATGGCGAAGTCTAGGCGGACACCTACCTGCTTGAGGCTCTTCATGGGGATGGGCCGCAGGCTGTAGCGGAAGCGCACCACCGAGCCACCCCGGACGATGACCTTGGCTGGGTCCAGCTCGTTGCCGGCCGCATCGTAGAGGCCGATCTGGATGGACTTGGTGGTGCCGTCCTTGAGCCTGATCTTGGCGTTCTGCTTGAAGTCGAACCGGATGACGCCCGTGGGGTTGCCCTCGTCGTCTTCGAGGACCTCGTAGGGCTTGTACACCGAGAACTTCTTGCGCTCGGCCGGCGTGAGGTTCTTGCCGTCGCCGTTCTCCATGAAGTCATCGAAGGCTTCCTGTGCGGCGGCATCGACCTTGGCAGCGAAGGCCACTGCCTCATCGCCGGACACGTCGAGGCCAGACTTGAAGAGCGGGTTCTCCGGGTTGAACTTGGCGTCCGGCTTGTTGAGGTGCGGATGGTCCGCCTTGCCGAACGGGCTATCGTAATACTTGGACTTGGCCATAGGGGTCTCCCTGTTAGAGCTGGTGGCCCAGCGTTGGCGTTGATGGGAAATGCTTAATGCTCCCCCGACCTAGAGCCGGGAGAGGGAGAAACATTTCGGGGAACTTCTAGTCCTCCGCGTCGTTACCGCTGAGTAGGACCACGACGATAGCGAGGGCGAGCACTATGCACGCGAACGGAACCAAACTACTTCACCGCGATGAACGGGACCGCAGAGCCGGGCACGAAGGTGGTTGGCAGCTTGCCGTCCCACAGCTCGGTGGCTCGGAGCTGGACCAGTGCCGGGTTGTCGCGCAGAGCATCGCCCTTGGCCCGCAGTGCGCTTGCCTCGGCGGCACCTTTAAGCTCAACCGCCTTGGCATCCGCAATGGCCTGCTTCTCGACGGCATAGGCCTGACCATCGGCCGCTGCCTTGGCGCTGTCTGCGGTGGCATGGGCTTGGGTCACGGTGATCTCGGCATCCACCTTAGCCTGCTCGGCTTTCTGGCGGACACGCTGGACCTCCACCTCGGCCAGCATGCGCTGCTCGATGCCCTGCTCGTAGGCGTCGGAGAAGTCGATGTTCTCGATCTGGACGCTTTCGATGACCACAGGGCCCTGCACGGCTGCCGCGATGGCTGCCTTCACCTCGTCGTTGAGGCGTGCCCGGTCGCTGACCGCAGAGGTGGCCGTGAACTGCCCGAAGACAGTCTTAAGCTCCTCGTAGACACGCGGGTAGATGAGGCGAGTGGCAAGCTGCTCGGCATCCCCGTAGTTGGAGTAGACGTTGCGGACCTGCTCGGGGAGGATGCGGTAGTTGACGGACACCCTCATCTCCGCTGTCTGCTGGTCCTTGGAGTAGGCGGCGAGCTTCTCGAAGGTGGCCAGCTCGGTACGCACGGTGATGGCCGTAACGCTTTCGATGATGGGCAGCTTCATGCCCAGACCCGGCTCGGCCACCCCGACGATGGCACCGTTGCGGGTGATGACCCCGCGCTCGCCCTCATCGATGGTGTAGAAGGGGCCGAACATGAGGAAGAGGAAGATGCCGAAGATGGCAAGGCCGACGATGGATAGGATGGCACGCATTAGGGTTCTCTCCTTGGCTAGCGTGTTGACATGCTGATGGTGGGTGGCGTGGTCTATGCGCCGGGCGGTTTGTCAGAGCCCTTGGTGAGGGCCAGGACGATTACCGCCAAGCCGAGCATGAAGATGATGAGCGCGACGGTGGCCCCTAGGGCTGCCAACATGATCATGAAATGCTCACCTCCTGAGCGAGTACCTTGAGGGCAACGAAGTCCTTGAGGACCTGCACCGAGCCGTTCCCTGCCGCGTCACCCTCCACGGAGGAGGCAAGCAGGCGTCGGCCCTTGTGGTACATGGCCTCGGGGTCCACTCCTACCCTGTCCATCACGGCGGCAAACAAGGTGGCGATGCCGAGGACGATCTCTTCGGGGCTACACTCCTGTAACGGGAAGAGCGCCTCGTGGGCGGCGTTTGCGGCGGCGTTTCTTGGCAGCATGTTCAGCTTGTCCGGGCTCAGTGCTCGGCTTGCCAGCAGGCTCTTTGGCAGTCCCATGGTTCTCTCCTTTGGGTCTGTGCTTGCGCTTGGGCTTGATGCGTGGACGCCCTATCCCAAGGGCATCACACAGTGCGTTGGTCAGGAGGTGCCGGTCGGCCCGCTTGATGGGGTGGACCCCGCCGGCTACCTCAAGGTCATAGTGGGCTGCCCCGATCTTAATGACTGCTGCTTCGGTCTTTCTCATGGGGGCAACTCCTAACGGTTAGGCCTTGCGGCGCTTCTGTTCTTCGATAGGGTGGGAATTGTTTTGTGGTCACGCAAAAAAGTATTCCGAGCGCAAAACATCCCGCAAATCCAAGGCCCCCATCTCCAGCGGTTTGGCTTTCTCCGCAATCATCTCCTCTGCCTTTTCGCTGGCCGCAAGCACGTCAAGGTCAGCATCTTGGTCCAGCAACACGGGCACTATCACGCTGACCGCAGCGGCCTTGAAGCTCCCCAGTACGTCATGCTCGTGGGTCGCCACGAAGGCTTGGCGCAGCAGGTCAGCCAGAAGGTCCATGTTAGCGGCGTGTGTTCCGTACGCATCATGCACCGAAGCGAACGCCACGATGCCCACCTCAATGCACATATTGATGCAGTCCACGAGGCAGGAGGCGTCAAGAGAGTGGATGAAGTTGGGGGATATCCCTTGGAGCTGTTCCCGTATGCTCAGCTTGGCGGTTCTCTCCCGAAGGTGGACGTTTGTGCGAGTGCCATCGAGCATACAGTCCACGCGGTAGTCCCGCTCCAAGCCGTAGAAGTGCCGGACCACGAAGCCACTCGGGACGGTCCAGTAGATGGGCTGGTCATTGAGGGCAGCCACCTTGGCAACGTCCTGTAGCCACTTCATGACAGCCATGCCGCCCCTGACCACACGGTTAACCACTTGCCATAGGTGTTGGGCCATGAAGGTTATCCGTCGGTTCCTCTCCTCCTTCTCCTCAGGGGTCATACCGTCTGGCTTGGGGTCGTTCTCGTCCAGCCACTCCCTTGTGTAGGTGAAGAAGCTGTCCTTGGTGCCCCCGTAAGGCAGCACCATGACTTGGCGTTTGGTCAGGCTTCTGGGCAGGTCGTGGCCGCACAGCTCCAGCCACCAGCGGGCATCGGGGTGGTCACCGAGGCCCTCAAGGACGGCTTGAAGCTCGTTAGCGACGAACTTGTAGATGTCCTGTGGCTTGTCGCTTGGCACGAGGTTGACGTAGGCACCCGATACCTCGTCCCTCGTGATGGCAGAGAGGTGCTGGATGCCGTTGCACGTACCATCCACCATCACCGGCAGGGAGGACATGAAGCCTTCCCCGTGGTTCAGGTAGTCCACCCACTCGAAGACGGCGGCAAGGGCTTGGATAGGCTTGTCCGCTTCGGTCCACTCCTTGTTGGTGTAGGGGTCCTCCGCGATGGCACGGAGCATGGCCTCGTTGTCGTAGACCCATTGTACCCGCTTGTCATAGGCCCACTTGTCGTTCCCCCACACGCTGGCCAGATGGATGGCAAGCCAGCGGATACCCCCGTTCTCATGCGTGATGGGTGCCGCCGTGGCAAACGTGAGGAGACCCCGTGACAGGTCGTTGCCTTGGGGCTGGAGGTAGTTGGGGATGGGATACATACGCCCCCGGAAGTCGAGCATGTGAGGGAAGTAGATGGCCTCGTACTTGACGAACTGGTTGGCGAGCTGAACCGTTGCGCTGGCTGCTCGGCACCTCCCTACCTGCGTGGCATTGAACCTCCATACGGGGGCTGCCTTCTTCTTCCACTCGGCAATCTCTGCAAGGGTCTGGGGGTCCGTGCACGGGGTGCTCGTGCCGTCCTTGCTTGATGCCCTCTCCCTGCGCTCCCGCTCCTTGTCCTCCATCATGCGTACCGTGCGGGGTGGGAACTGCCTTTCGTCCAGCTCGGGGAGAGACTGGGAGCCGGGCTTGCCGATGACCCAGCGGCGTACGGTCCACACCTCGTTGACGACCTCAAGCACGCGCTCGTTGACACGCCATGCGGTCTCTTGCAGTACGTTGAGCGCTGAGTAGACCTTGGGGAAGTCCAGAGCCTCGTACTCATCGGCGGCCCTCTCCTTCTGGTGCTCTTGGTGAGCCTTGAAGCGGATGAGCCGAGGGCTGCGGACATAAGGTGTCCAGTAGCCGCCATCACGGGTGCCTGTCCAGCGCTTGGGTGGCACTACGGTCGGGCGGAACTCGGGCTGAGAGACCTCCGCTAGGTCCAGCGCCTTTGCCAGCCATTCCATGAGGCCGGGCTTTGGGCCGATGACCAGCTTGGCAGACTTGGGGCGGCCGGCCTTGAATACGTGGTGGGGATCGCTGATCACCTCAAACCACTGAGTCTTGCGGATCACGCAGTCCATGAGGGTCCAGCCTACGCGGAACTTTTGCTCGTTGGTCCATGGGGTCCACGTGAGCTTGTCACCCAGCTCGCCCGTCTCAATGAAGTTGTTGAATCGGTTGATGTTGACCCTGCGGCGGTGCTCGGAGGTAGACCCCATGTCCTCCTGCTCTTTCTGGATGGCGCGGAACATCTTGGGATTGACCTTTTCCCATAGCCTCACGCGCTCCTCATACTCCACGGTCTGCCCGATGGTAGCCGCAACGGCAGCCAGTGACGTGTAGCCCTTGCCAATCTGGTCCAGCATGGTGCGGAGCGTGATGGCAGCCGCTACGTAGGGGTCGATACTCTCCACGAGGGGCAGGGCAATAGGCTTGACCCCACGGCCCTTACGCATGCCCTTGCACCAGTCCTTGATGGTGTCCGCAACGCCCGGCAACCAGTCCTGCATGAGGCCCTTCACGGCACCCACACGGGTCATCTGGCCCTTGCGCTCGGCGGCCATAACGCGGTCCCGGAGCTTGTCCGCACCGGCTCGCATCATGCCGCACTCAAGCTCTACCTGTTCCTCCCACATCGGATGGTCCTTGATGCGGGCCGCTTGGATGTCAGCGGAGATGGCGGTGGTCTTTGTGTTTAGCAGCATAGCACATAGCCCTTTAGTGTCTGTGCTGGTTACCCAGCGGCAAAGAGAAAGCCCCCACCTAGTGGCTGCTACGCGCAGCGTGGATGGGGGCTCTGGGTAGGCGTGGTGGGTGGGAGCGTTAGGCTGGGACACCTTGTCGCATGATGACCTGCTCGATGCTTGTCGGGTTAAGGATGGCATCGTAGTGGGGCGGGTAGGTGGTCCCCTCCAGCTCGTTGGCCCTCCGTTAAGCCGCTGACTTCTTCATGATCCAGAACGAGAGGCCCGGCTCCGGGCTCTCCACTCCGTCCATGCCCTTTTCGCGGTAGATGGCGAGGACCTCAAGCTGGCCGTCGAGCTTGTGCGCCTTGGCCCACTCCCGCCACTGGTCCATGATCTTGGTCCGGCCGTAGGACTTGTTGACCTTGGCCTTCTCGGCACCACGCTCATCCACCCAGTAGGCATCGGGGATGAAGAAGTGCGGCTGCTTGCCCTCCAGAGCGTCGTCCTTGTGCTCGGCAAAGAGGCCCTTGAACGGCAGGTCGGTGGCGCGGGTGGTCTTGGGGATGTCCTTGGGGACGGGCGTGAAGGTGGCCGCAAAGGCGAAGGTGCGCTTGACGGGGGCTTCGGTGGTCTCAGTGGTCTTGGCCATGATGGTCTCTCCTATCGTTGGCGTTTAGTAGCGGGTGGTTAGGCTCAGCGTTAACCCGGTGGCCGGGTCGCGCCTTATCTCGACGTGTAGCATAGCGCCGTCCTCGGGGTCAACACAAATGAATGACCTAAGGAGGGGCATGAGGTTGAACTGGGAGCGGGTCATTTCAGATACCGCCGCATCTCCTCGGTGCCATACCCACCGGCCAGCCTCAGGTATTCCAGCGTGGTGTCCATGCTTTCGTGCCTGAGGTACTGCTGGACCATGTGGAGCGGCATCCCGCAGTCCACGTGCAGGTAGCGTGCTGCTGACCTCCTGAGGGCCTTGAGCGTGGCCGTGGGGTCATCCTGCCAGCCGAAGTGCTCCCGCACGTGGTTCCACTGCGTCTGGTACTGCTCGTAGGTCCACGGGAAGGGCTGCGTGGTCTCCTTATTGGCAAGCCGTACGCTCTGCATATAGCTGCCAATGTTCTCGCCAAGTGGCAGCCTTGCCTGCGCTGTGCTCGTCTTGGTGCCGGGCACTGAGACCTCCTCATAGCGGCCAACGTTGGCCTGCGAGATGCGGACCCCGAAGTCCGACCACTTGAGCCTCAAGCTCTCCTCAATGCGGAGGCCGGTTCGGCAGGTCCACATGATGAGGTGGCCGAGAGACTTATAGTTGGACGTGATGCAGAACGATAGGACGTGCCATAGCCGGTCCTCAGGCAGGTGCCACTTGAGGCCCTTAGGCACCTTGACGCGGCAGCCCTCGACGTTGACCCCGAGCTTGCTGAGGCAGTTGAGGCGCTTCTGGATGGTGGCTGGTGCCACCCCGTAGCCGTACCATTCGGTGGTGACTAGCTGAACATCACGCCGGGACACGTCGCCTGCCGTAATGGTGAGCCTAGGGGACGGTGCGCCGATGATGGGGAATGCTACCACCTGCGCCAGCGCCTTGATGGCTAACTCCGCTTGGCTCTTGAGGGTCTTCCCGCTGCGCCTATGCCGCCAGTCCTGCTCCCAGACACGGCTCAAAGCTTGGTCTAGTGTCTCACTCATGGTTCTCTCCATAGCTGCTAGGGCAGCATCAGGCCGCCCCTAACGCCAAAAGGGGGCAGCCTTTGGCCACCCCCTGATGTTCTCCCGCCGTGCTCTTGGCGTTACTCGTTGACTGCCTTCATGCCGTCCTTGCGCTCGGCTTCCAGCTCCGCAAGCTCCTCCGGGGTGCGCAGGTTGTCGGCGGCCATTTCGACCTCCACCTGAGCGCCGACGATGGAGCCGGTCTCGTTGCCGTGCTCGTCGGTTTCCGCCTCGATGCCCATCACCGTGGCGAGCTGCTGCTGGCGGAACTCGTGGTCGGCGCTGATGGTGATCAGCTCTTGGTCCGACGAGATGCCAGTCTCCGGGTCAACGTACGGCGCATCCACCGGGTATTCCCGTGCGGCGATCCAGCCGAGGTCCTCGAAGGCGAGCAGCTCGGGGTTCTGGCGGTCTTCCGTGTAGAGCGGGCCGAGGCGGTCCACATAGAACAGGTGGCGTTCTGCGACCTGCGCGATGGCCAGCTCAGAGGCCCACTCCGGGCGCTCGTCCAGCGGGGTGACGATGTAGCCGGTGTTGCGGTCGATGGTGATGGACCCCTCGGAGCCTTCCTTGTGGACAAGCACGTGGTTGCCCGTGTCGCCCATGTTGGAGGTGTCAAGGGTGGTGTCTACGTTGGTGGTGTTCATGGTGTGGTCACTTTCTCTCTTAGCTAAGACGCTGGGAGGCCGCCCAGCACGGTAACAGGTTGCTGGTTACCCAGCGGTCTATGCGCAAAGCCCCGGCTCAAAGCTGAGGCCGGGGTCTTCATGTCATGCTTCTGGCTGTGCCGTCAAGCTATTTCTTGCGCCCCTGCTCGGCGCTCTCCGCCATGCCCGTCATGGCGACAACGGCAGAGGTCTGCGTGATAAGACCCCGGATGCTGCCCAGCGTGTCAAGCAGGCCCAGAGCCAGTCGCAGCTCGACCTGATAGCGGGTATAGCCGTGCGGGTTCCTCGTGGCATCAGCCGTTACGGCCGCCACGTCATGGATAGCCTTTTCGCAGTCGTTGAGCTTGTCCCGGATGGCCATCACGATGCCGGCAACTTGCTGGAGCGTCTTGCTCTCCAAGCCCTCACCGGCTGCCTTGAAGTCGGCCTCTACCTGCTCAAGCGTCTTGTTTCCCATGTTGGTTCTCTCCTATAGCTCGGCCTAACTTGGCCTGCGTCCCCAGCCTCATCAGCGTGCTTAAAGGGGCATTCGGCACGGACCCCAGAGGACAGCTTGGCGGCTGCCCTAAAGGGTTTCGGCGGGTTACTGCTTGGGCGGCAACAGGGTTTACGGCTTGTCGGCCGGGTTGGCGGAAATGAGGGCAAGCACAAGGGCAAGGTTACGCTCTGCCCATGCCAACGCTCCGCTGTCCATCATGGCTATCCACTTACGGCCGGCTTCTGTGTCCCACTTAGCCCACTTGTCGATAGCGTGACGCTGGCATCCGATTTGTAGGGTGTCGTGGGTGTACCCTATGGCCCACTTGTCAACCTGTAGGGTCCGCAAATAGCGCATATCGCCAAAGGCCCTGAGGTTCGCGCCTTCAAGGTTCGCGCCGTAAAGGTTCGCGCCGTAAAGGTTCGCGCCGTAAAGGTTCGCGCCTTCAAGGTCCGCGCCTCTAAGGTTCGCGCCTTCAAGGTTCGCGCCGTAAAGGTTCGCGCCGTAAAGGTTCGCGCCTCTAAGGTTCGCGCCGTAAAGGTCCGCGCCTCTAAGGTTCGCGCCTCTAAGGTCCGCGCCTCTAAGGTCCGCGCCTCTAAGGTCCGCGCCTCTAAGGTTCGCGCCTCTAAGGCTAGCGTAGGGCTTTATCGTGTTGCCCCTTACAATCGTCTCCGTTGCTGTCATCGCCTTAGGCCCTCCTTAGGCCAGTTCTAAAGGTTGCTGCAAGGCAAGCGTAGGGCCTGCCCTGAGGTAACATTTAGACCCCTATCCCGGCATGCACTGGACCAGTGCGGCCAGCATCATGCCCCCCACAAGCACGGCAGCAAGCCCAGCCGCAAGCAAGGTCCGTAGGCTGTGGTGGTAGTCGCTGTGGAGCCGCATCATGTCGGCGTGAAGCTCTTTGCGCCGCTTGTTGTATTCGAGCGATTGCCGGACCTCATCAAGGTCAGACGTGGGGCGGGGCTTGCTGCGGTAATCTTCAAGGCGCACAACGTTACCCATTGGCCTTGCCCTCCGCCACCTTGCTGGCTTCTACCTGCTTATCCGCAAGGTCTGCCATGCGGTAAAGCTCCTCAAGGGCTATCCTGCGGCCCTGCACGGTGCCGTTCTCAATGGCCGCCACAAGCACGGGCACAATGCCTCGCCATGTGGGTGTCATGTCGATGGTCTCAACGGGTTTCTTAGTCCCCAGCCTCAAAGTGGTCGCCTTGCAGTCATCGCAGCGGCCGTTCGTGAGGCGGGGCACGGCGCTGTGACACCCGGCACACATCAATTTCAAGCTTCCCATACTCTTCTCTCCTAGTTGGTGGTGGTCTGTTGCGTGGCTATAAGGATGCCCCTAGGCATAGCTAGGGGTCACCTTAGGGTCACTTCACACCCATGCCGGCTTAATGGGGCTATCCGGTAGGGCTTGCAGGAAATCCAGCACGGTGGTCGGAACGTCTACCCTAAGCCATGCATGGCCGTAGGCGTAGGGCTTGCCAGTGTGCAGGTACTCAGTGTCAGGCGATAGGCCAGCCTCTTGTAGAGCCACTAGGGCCTTGTCGTAGTGGCTGACCGGGTAGAATGGGCCTTGCGGCGAGTTTGCCTTGAGGAAGGCCATTTGCCGGGGGCTTCCTGCGGTCATGTCATTGAGGTGCCATTCGTCCCAGTATTTGAGGAAGTGCTGTAAGGTGCCCCACGTCCAGCCTTCCGCCAATTCCCATTCGGCACTGGTGGTGTCCTTGAGGTGCATGACGATCTGGCCGCAAGCACCAGAGCAACTGCCGCTGCGCCTTGGGCCCTCTACCCCAGAGATTAACAGCTTGCCGTCCTTGAACGTGACCTTGCAGAATACCGCGTGTTTACGGTAACCGTCATTGTAACGGCCCATATGCACTACCTTATTGATTTCCATGGTGGTCTCTCCTAGTTGGTTAACGCTTAGGATGCCCCACGGCTAGGCGTGAGGTCACCTAAGAGCTACCATTCGCCCGCTATGAGGCGCTCAATGCTTTCCTTGATGCGGCCCATGCCGCCGCAGGCCAGCGCATAGTCAAATTGCTGCAAGGCCCTTTCCGGTGTCCCAGTGCCCTCCCATACCTTGAGGATGCGGTTGGCCAGTTCCTTGCAGGTGTACCCGTTGGGATGGCTGCACACATCCGAGTAGGTCCCGGCATAAGGCCCTTCCTTGCGGGTGAATTGCAAGACGTGGGTGTCAAGGGTATCCACCGGGATAACCCTAAAGGTGCCGTGAGTGCCTACGTCTTCCTTGTAGGTGGTTGCGTCTGCGGCTGGCAGGATGCTGCCCCCTATGTTCCGTGTCATGTCGTTCTCTCCTATCGTGGCGCTAGGGATGCCCCATGGGTTGGCATGGGGTCACCGCAACGTCACTATGCATCATTGCGCACTATCTGGATGCTAACGGGGTTCTGGCCGCCGCCCATGTTGACGTAGGCCCTGTGGTTAGCGTCTTGTAGCACTCGACGCCACCGCCCCATGACTAGGGCCTGATAGTTGCCGTGCCGGGTGGGCCGTAAGCGAAGGTCCACACGATTGGTCATGAATGGGCCGGGGGCACTACCGTAGTGGGCGTATGCCTCAAAGCGCGGATCGAAGTTCTTGCTCATGGCTCATTCCCTCCTCAGTAACCTTGCCATTCACGGATGGGCGCAAGGTCTACCACGTTGCCGACGATGGGGAAGACGTTGGGCTCTTCAAACCATTGGTCCCCCTCTTCGCAATTCCAGTAGTCATCGCCGCAACGGGGCACGACGGTGACCTCAGCAACCACCAAGATACCATCGGGCGTCATGATGGGGCTATGGCCGTGGCGCTCAAGGAACATGAGGGCCTGCGCGATGGTGATCGGGTTGCGCATGGGTGGCAGGATGGTGGGCGTGCTGGTGAGCATTTCGGCGTGCATGGTGCTATCCCTCAAAGTAACCTAGTGGTTTCGCCCTATAGCCTAGGGCATCATCAGGGGACCGGCATTAGGTCCCGACCTATTCAGTTGTCAAAGATCCCAAACCCCTGAGGGCTTGTCATGTGGTTGTCTGGTAGTTCGCCGCCAAGGATACGGCGATTTGCAGAGGTGTCAATCCCCCCTCACAAACATTTTGCATTCACCCCGCATGCCAAGCCCCATGCCTACCGTCATGCCTAGCACCCTGTCCCCCATGGTGGTGAGCATGCGGTCCCCCAGTGCGGCTAAGCACGCCGCTTGCCTAGTGGCATCTAGACCCCATGGCTTAAAGTGACCAAGTGGCATAGCCATTGAGGTGATCACTAGGG